>Ga0302114_10000006_pt1 | contig 205551 bp, 146 predicted proteins | sample AG5_Surface_MG_FD_203107 | JGI IMG/M metagenome (GOLD analysis project Ga0302114, IMG submission 203107) | Marine microbial communities from Western Arctic Ocean, Canada - AG5_Surface | ecosystem: Environmental > Aquatic > Marine > Oceanic | place: Canada: Western Arctic Ocean | collected... | reverse complement strand
CGATTTTTCGGCACCGGGAAAACACCCCTCGGGTGGCTTCACGCGCGCGGATGGGCGGGTTCGCGATCGCGGCTAACCCGGAGTGCTCGCGCGCATCCACGAGAGGGTCCATGCGAACGCGCTCGTGTGGTTTTTTCAACTTAGCCGCGATCGCGAACCCGCCGAACGGACGTGGTATCAGCCGTCACTGGCACGTTATTCACGCATTCTGAGTGAGTTTGGCGAGGGGATTCATTGACACAAAGGACTCAAAGAAGACGGTCTAAACGTGTTCCAGCCTCGCTATTGGTCGACGAACTCGAGGCACAGTCAGATTTTTTTATGGAGTCTTCCTACAAAAAAGCGGGAGGAGAGGTGTAACCCCTCGCCAGCCCGACACTCTCGACGACGCGGCGCGGACGGTTCGGTGGCATAACCGACCGGCGTCGTATCGTCACAAGACCCGCGTGAGCCGTATTCGCGCGCGCCTCGCCCCGGACAACCCCACACACCACGGGTCGCGGCTCGATCGTGCACCGAGTTCGTTGGATTCACGCCCAATCATTAGACTTGTCCGGCGCCCACATCTGATTCTCATCCGGCCGCCATGGCTGAGCCGTGGGAGGGATGGTACACCGTCGGGATCATGTTCTGCTGCTTCGTGGCGCTCATGAGGAACGTCGCGGGTCCCGACGTCCTGATGCTCGGGTCCCTCGCGTTCTTACTCGCCGCGAACATCATGGACATACCCGACGGTCTGAAGGGCTTCAGCAACAAAGGGCTGCTGACCGTGGCGTGCCTCTTCGTCGTCGCCGCGGGCATCAGCAACACCGGCGCGCTGGACTACTACATGAGTAAGCTCCTGGGTACCCCCAAGACGGTGGCGAGCGCCCAGGTCCGCCTCATGGTCCCCGTCGCCTTCGTCTCCGCGTTTCTCAACAACACGCCCGTCGTCGCCATCATGATCCCCATCCTCCAGAAGTGGTCGAAGAAGTGCGGCATCGCCCCGTCGCAGCTCTTCATCCCCCTCTCCTTCGCGTCCATCTTGGGAGGCACGTGCACCCTCATCGGCACGTCCACCAACCTCGTCGTCGAGGGAATGATGCGCGAGCGCTACCCGGACGCCAAGCCCATCGGCATGTTCGACCTCTCAATGTACGGCGTCCCAGTCGCGCTCTCGGGCTTCGCCTACATCCTCATCTTCTCCCCGTTCCTCCTCCCGGGCGGTAAGAAAACCGCGGCGGACGGCGGCGGGAGCGGCATCGAGGACTCCCTCGCGGTCGGCGCGGTCGTCGCGCCGGGTAGCGCGGTCATCAACCAGCCCGTCGCCACGCTGCGCGGGCTCAACGGCCTCTACCTGGTATCCGTGCAACGCGGAGACATGCTCCTGCGAGCGGTGACACCCGAGTTCCTACTCGAAGAGGGCGACGTGCTTCACTTCACCGGTCTCATCGAGTCCATCGGCGAGGTGTGCGCCACGCACGGGTTACTGCCCCTGACGCACGAGGTGGAGGAGCACATCGCCGCCGGTAAGCTCGGGCCCGTCGCCGAGGAGTCCTTCGACGGATCCTTCGGCGTCATCGACCCGAACGGCAAGAACTCCATCCACTCCACCGACCCGCTCGCGCTGCCCCCGCATCCCGGCACGACGAAGGTTCGGTCCACGGACACGTACCCTCCGCCCCGCAAAGACAGCCGTAACCAAAAACCGCGGATCAGTTCACACGGATCCGACTATAAGCAAGTGCTTCACGCGTTCAGCATGGACGGAGACGACGCCAACGAGGGAAGCAGGCGGGGCGGCAGCGCGTACCACTCCAACGCATCGGACAACGAGGGCGGGTACACGTCCGCCGAGCGCGGCGGGTACACCTCCGGGGGGTATTCCTCGGGGGGGAACGAGAGCGGCGCTAAGAGCGAGGACGCCTTCGACCGGGCCGCGCCCCGGCGCCGGCGCAAATCCTTCAACGCGAGCAACATGCTGGCGTCCGCGCGCCGGCGGATCTCGATGGACGGCGGGATGAGGAAACGGGGCAAGAAGAAGGAATCCGGCGATGAGGACTTTCAGGTGACGGCGACGGGTGACGTGCAGCGGGCGTCGAATTCGCCGATGCCCATCCACGAGGTTTTGGCCTCGAAGGACACCCCAGTCGCTGTTCGCAAGGCGTTGCTGGACCGCCACCAGATCCTCCGTTGCCGGGTTCGTAACAACTCGTCCCTCATCGGTCGAACGCCGGTGGACGTGGGGTTCAGGGACCGGTACAAGGCTGCGCTCATCGCGGTCAAGCGCGGGGGAGAGGACCTTCGGGAGAAGCAGCCGTCGTCCAAGCTCGCCGACGTCAAATTCGAAGCCGGCGATATTCTGATGCTGCACTGCCTGGACAAGTGCCCGCTCCTGCAGTTCCGCGAGCCCGCGGCCGGTGGCGGCGCTGCGGGGACCCCCGCGAAGAGCGCGAGCCAGGCGAGCCTCGGCGCTAGGACCGGCGGGTCCACAGCGTCCCTCGCCCCGTCGGGCGGATCCGACCCGAACAGCCGCAGGAGCAGCGTGGACCAAAACGCCGCCTCGGAGGAGAATGTCGTCATCGACCTCGAGGGCGACACCGAGGAAAACAATGACAAGGCTAGCGGCAACGGCAGCGATGACTCCGCGGGTAAGGGCAACTCGGGCCACGGACACTCGACGAAGCCCCCGCTCGCCGCGCCGGTCCCCTCGAGGCCGAACTCGGATCAACCCGGGCAATCAGTCTCCGCGGCTGCGCACCTCATCGGCAGGTTCAACCCCGATGAGCGTCGCGACTCCGCGTCCAGCGTCGACGGGCAGGATCGCGCCAACTCCCCGGGGTTCAGGCCCATCACCCCCGGCGCCGAGCGCCAGCCCGACCCCGACCTCGAGGTCCTGTCCAAGGAAGGATCCGAGGATATACGGGCGATGACCGATTTCACGTGCCCCATGAGGGTCATCCCGGGCGGATCCGCGGACGGTAAGACGCTGGTGCTGGCCGGTCTGAGGGGCCTCCCCGGGCTGTTCCTCACCGCTATTCACCAGGCTGGAGCGGAGAGCGAGGCGATGACGGCGCCCGGCCCGGATTACGTCCTGTCCGGCGGCGACATCCTATGGTTCGCTGGGGATGCCGCGGGGATCCAGTCCTTGCGTCGCATCCCCGGCATCCTCGCCGAGAACAAGCAGGTGGACAAGCTCAAGCTCCACAAGACGGACAGGCGGCTCATCCAGGCTGTCGTCGCGGTCCAGTCCCCGCTCATCGGCAACACCGTGAGAGACGCGAGGTTCAGGACTCAGTTCGACGCCGTGATCATCGCGGTGCAGCGCTCGGGCGGACGCATCCAGGCCAAGATCGGCGACATCGTCCTCATGGCCGGTGACGTGCTGCTGCTGGACACGGGGTCATCGTTCCTCAAGCTGTACAAGAGCGACCCGGCGTTCGCGCTCGTCTCCGAGATTGAAAACTCGGCGCCGCCGCAGTTTGAAAAGTTACTCCCGGCGTGCGGCACCGCGGTGGTCATGATCATCGTCTTCGTCGTGGGCGCCCTGGACCTCTTCGTCGCGGCGCTTCTGGCGTCTGGCGTGATGCTCGCGACCGGGTGTCTGACACAAAACGCGGCCAGGAAGTCGGTCAAGTGGGAGGTCATCACGACGATCGCCGCCGCCTTTGGCATCTCGGCGGCGATGGAACAATCCGGCGTCGCGGGTGAGATCGCCGATACTCTCGTGACGGGCGCGGCCAGCACGGGCTCGGGCACCGTCGGCGTGCTCATCGCCGTGTACATCGCCACGTTCTTCCTGTGCAACGTCGTCGGCAACAACGCGGCGGCGGCACTCATGTACCCCATCGCGGCGGGCGCCGCCGAGGGCCAAGGCGTGGACCGAGACCAAATGTCGTTCCTGCTCATGCTCGCCGCGTCCGCGTCGTTCATGTCGCCGTTCGGGTACCAGACCAACCTGATGGTGTACGGCCCGGGTGGGTACGTGTTTAACGATTTCCTGCGGTTCGGTTTGCCCATGCAGCTGTGGCAGATGGTCGTGAGCGTGAGCGTGGTGCTGCTGAAGGATCTTTGGTGGATTGGTTGGATCGCCGCGTTTGGCGCTGTGGGACTTATTTTGGTGGTGAGGCAGATCAGCGCCAACATCGGACGGGTACGTGAGTGCATCGAGGTGCCCGACAGTCCGATGGCGGGCAAGGGTCTCGCGGGGATGGTGTAGCCGCTTATCATTACACACGTCTTATTACTTGACTAGACACTAAAGGTACACGCTGACTAAAGTTCAAAAAAGATTACGAGGCGTAGTCCAGGAGGAACTGCGGTAGCACCCTCTCCAGGTGCGCCCCGTCCACGGTATCCTCCCCGTCTTCCATCGCACCCTCCGCGGCCCTGTGCACGAGCTCCGCCACGAACATCCTCACCACCTCGGCGCTCGCGACGACAGCCTCCTCCTTTATGTTGAGCTTCTTCGGGGCGCCCGAGCGGATGTTGGCACCCCCGCCCCCGCCCGGGCTGCCGTTCGCGTCTCCCTCAGCCTCCGCCTCCTCCGCGGCTTTCTTGCGTTCGTCGTCCTCGTACTTGACCTGGAACAGCTGTTGGATGAGGTCGGGTGAGATCGTCGCCGTGTGATGCCTGCCGGCCATCCTGCCACCTGCGCGACTCGATCTGGGCGGTCTCTCATCTCTCGACCAGGCTCCAACAATCAAACTCGACAACTCTAACAACTGAATCAACAATCGTAACTAACCCTAGAGCCATCCACACGTCAAGCGCGCCGACACGCGCATCGACTTCGAGACGTAATCGCGACGATGGCGGACGCGGTCATCTCCCGCGTCGCCATGACCGCCTCTTACGTCGCGCTGGGCTACCTGCTGCAGCGCGTCGGCGCGGTGAAGCGCGACGACGGGGTGGTGATGCTCAAATTCGTGGTGCAGGTGACCCTCCCGGCGCTGCTGCTGCACACGCTGACCCACAGCGGCCCGCTGTTCGGCCCGGGCACCCCGCTGGTGTTCATGATCGCGGTGCTCGCCAGCGCGATCGTGACGGGCGGGTCCTACCTCCTTCACCGACGCAAACCCAGCTACGAGCGCGGTTTACTCGTCGGATGCGCCACGGGCGTCAACCTGGGCACCTTCGCGTACCCGTTCCTCGAGGCTGTCTGGGGACCCGAGGGCCTACGGCTCGCGGCGCTCTACGACATCCCCAACGCGCTCATCGTCTTCGGCGTCGCGTCCGCCATCTTCGCCACGGAGGAGCGCAACACGCGCATGGAGGCGAAGGAACGCTCGGGGAAGCACCAAGACGGAGGCGTGTACGAAGGCGAATGGACAGGCATGGACGCCAGCGGTAACCAGTACAAACAGGGCGTGGGCGTCTACACCTACCCGAGCGGCGCCTCCTACGAGGGCCAGTGGAACAACAACGTGAAGGAAGGGTACGGCGTGTACAAGTGGGCCAAGGGCGGGAGCTACGCGGGCGAGTGGAAGCGGGGCACGTTCAACGGCATGGGACTTCGCTTTCTCCGAAGCGGCAAGTTCAAGTCGGGGCGGTTCGAAGAGGGCGAGTTCGTCGAGTCCATGGACATGGCAAAGAGCGACGAGGCCGCGAGCAAGGCGGCGGACTGCTCGAGGGAGGCGAGAAAGGCTGCGGAGAAGAGCAGGGGTGTCCAGGAGACAAACGCGCAAGCCGCGGCGAGGATCATCGCCAAAACCTTGACTTTTCCACCCATGGTGGCGTTGATACTAGCCGCGGTGGCCACGTCGGGCGGCGCGGGTGCGACCGCCCCTGGGGTCTCCGCGCTTCCCGAGGCCATCGCCGGGATCATCGCGCCCCTCGCGGCTGCGAACAGGCCCCTGGTGCTGGTCACCCTCGGCGTCCTCTTCCAGCCGCTTCTGCCCCGGCTACAGATGCGAGTCGTCGCAAACTTTCTCGCCGCCAAGTACTCCCTCTCGCTCGTCGCGGCGGCGGTGGCGACAGCCTTCGTTCCCCCCGGCCTCGGCGCGATTCGGTTCATCCTCGCCGCGATCGTGCTCATGCCCGTGCCGTCCGTGTGCGTCCAATACGCCGCGGAGCACGACGCGGACGCGGTCTTGGCGGGGTGCCTGGCGAATTACTCGCAGATTGTGAGCCTCGTCTTTCTCTGCGCCCTCGGCGCGCTCTCCGCCGCGCACGATCCTACCGCCGCGAACCGGTGGCTGATGCCCGCGTGCCTCGCGGGCGGCGCGGTCGCCGTCGCGGGGCTCGGGTTCGCCGCGGATAAGGCCCTGGCGCCGGTCAAGATGGTATTCCGCGGGAGCGTCCCGGGCGGCGCCAAGGAGCAGGCTGCGAAGATTTCAAAAAAGATGGAAATAAGCAAGCCGGACCCGGGCGGCGACGGGCCCGCGGGGTCCAACGGTCCAACCGTCGCCAGCGCGGTTGGTGCTGGGATGAGGCGAGGGTCGTCCGTGACGGGTACAGGGCGGAGGGTTCCGCGCATCAATACGGATCGCGGGTGGAATCAGGGTGGAGGTGGAAGTATTCGCGGGTGGAATCGGTCGGTCGCGAAGACTTTTAGTCGCGCGAGGCTAAACGTCGCGAGAGCCTCGGGGCCGACGGCGATGAAGTCAACCGGCGTTCGCGTATCCGCCGTGCCTCGCCCGTGCTTCGCGTTCGCGTGAGTGTCGTCTAGCGTGTCGTTTTGTGAGAGATGTGACTTCTTTCAATTTAAACGCGGGGGTGTACGCCGTCCCCCTAGAAGTGTGCACTCGTACTACTCTTATTTACAGAACCCACCCATCCGCTTCGAGCCGTATTTACTTAAGCCTCGAAGGTCATGTTCTCCGCCTCCTCGCGGATGGTGGAGTAGAGCGCGGAGGAGAGGTAGCGCTCGCCGAAGGAGGGGAACACGGTGGCGATGAGCTTACCCGCGTTCTCGGGCCTCTTCGCGAGCTCGATGGCGGCGAGCGCGGCGGCGCCGGAGGAGATGCCCACCATGAGGCCCTCCTTGAGCGCGAGCTGCTTGGCCATCTCGATGGCGTCGTCGGAGCCAACCTGGATGATCTCGTCGAGGAGATCGGTGTCGAGGATGCCGGGGATGAACCCGGCGCCGATGCCCTGGATCTTGTGGGGACCCGGGCCGGACCCGGAGAGCACCGCGCTCTCCTTGGGCTCAACCGCGACCACCTTCACGTTGGGATTCTTGCTCTTGAGGTATCGGCCGGTGCCCGTCACCGTCCCGCCGGTGCCGACGCCGCAGACCAGGATGTCGATCTGTCCCGCGGTGTCCTCCCAGATCTCCGGGCCGGTGGTTTCGAAGTGGACCTTGGGGTTGGCGGGGTTCTCGAACTGCTGGAGGACGTACGCGTCGGGGTTACCGGCGGCGAGTTCCTCCGCTTTCATCACCGCGCCCTTCATGCCTTTCGCCGGATCGGTGAGCACGAGGTCGGCGCCGAACGCTTTGAGGAGGATGCGGCGCTCCAGGGACATGGACGCGGGCATGGTGAGGGTGAGGCCGTAGCCCTTGGCGGCGGAGATGAACGCCAGGCCGATGCCGGTGTTACCGGACGTGGGCTCCACGAGCATGGTCTTGCCCGGGGTGATCTCGCCTTTTTCCTCGGCGGATGCGATCATGGAGAAGCCGATGCGGTCCTTGACGGAGGAGCAGGGCTCCATGATCTCGAGCTTGGCGGCGATCTCGGCGACGCAGCCGTCGGTGACCTTGTTGAGGTACACCATGGGGGTGCAGCCCACGAGCTGGGTCACGTTGTCCTGTCAGAGAAGATCGTGGGTGGCGCGTGGGGCACGAGGTCAGCTCCGACGTTTGGGTTAATGTTAGGGAAGGGCACCGGTAAATTTGACGATCGCCAACGGTGACGTGGGGCGCGCCGCGTCTCGGGATGTGAACGTACCGCGATGTTAACCTGCTCGGGCGCGGCGACCTGGACGTTTGGGGAGAAGAGGGATCGAACAGGGTCAGCGGCGCGGAGAGGGGGCGGACTCAAGGCGAGCCCCGCGTGCTGCGTCGACACGTTACGTCACGAATTGAGGGCGATTGGGGCTTTTTCGGCAGGCGCGATTGGCCCGGGTCGGGGACGCACCGCCTGGACGCGGGTCGCGACACGCGCCTTGAAGGCGGTCGCGCGGGGCGCCTTGAGGGCGACGCCGCGGTTGGCGGTCACGGAGGACAGAGAAGCGAGGGACATCTTCTCGGGTTTGCAGTTGGATTGTGGCGAATGGCGCAGAGGCCCGGGCGCTGATATTTCCGGAACAAGCGATCTGACCGTGACAGGCGCCAAGTCAGGCATGAAAATGAAAATGTCGATTTATTGCCACGTTTGGCGTTGACAACAGGCTAAATAAGAGCTACTCCACCCGCAACGGCGGGAGGCCTGAGACCAACACGGGCTCGGCGGGCATCGGCGGCAACGACCCGGCCCCTTCCTCCTCCCCCTCCTCATCGTCCGTGATCGGTAAATCCTCCGTGTTCACCGACGAGACGCTGCTCACCTCAACGTCCGACGACGCCTCCGAGGATGCCGCCGACTGAAAGTCATCCTCGTCGCTGTCCATGTCGCTGGGCTCCGGTGGCAGCGCCGGTTTCATCGGCTCGGGCATCGATTGCGTCGTCTGCCGCTCGAACGCCTGCGACGCGAGCGTGGTCAGCCTCGGCGAGTTCGCGGCCTTACGCCACGTCATGCTCCGCCACCTGCTACCGGCTCGCTTTGCCGCCTTGGGCGTCAACGCGAGAAAGCTCCCGGGCGGAGCGGGCTCGTCGTCGCCGTCATCGCTGGACGACTCGTCGCTCGAGGAGCTCCACCCGAACACCGCGTTCATAACCTCCTTGATCTCGTACCGCGCCTCCTTCTGCGCCGCCGGGATCGCCTCCTCGATCACCTCGACGCTCAGCTCGTCCACCATGCCCTCCCACGCGCGGCGCACCGCGAGGGTATCCCTCCACTCCCCCAACAGCGCCCTGGCGAACGGCACCGCGCGCCAGTTGTCGTCGTCGAAAGCCACCGACTTGGCGCCGTCCATGAACGCGGAGTCGCGCTGCGCCTTCAGGGTCTTGAGCTCCGGCTCGTACTCCCGCATCACGTTCATCTCCGCCTCGCGGGTCGCGGTGTCGCACATCACCCTCGCCACCCGAGCCACCGCGTCGAGCCGCTCGCGCTCCGCGTTGAGCGCCACAAGGTGTCGCTCGGCTCGACCACCGAAGTTCGCCGCGTTGCATACGCCCCCGGCACGCCTTAAGGTATCATTCAAGCCGTCCCGTTGTACCTTCAGCTCGTGCTGCAACTCGCGAATGGCGTGCGTGGCGCTCGCGACGGCGGCGAGCAGAAAATTGCGCGTGGTCGCCGCCGCCGCGATGGATGCGTCGTACGCCTCCTTCGTCGCCCTCGCGCGCTTGATCTCCTGCGAGACTTGGCTCTTGTGTAGTTTGGGGTCGAGCCTGACGTCGGTGAACGCGGCGACGCCCGGGACGTCCGCGAGGGTATCCGCGGCGGCGATCAGCGCGGCGCGTTCGACGACGATTGGTTCCAGCTTGTCGATGGCGCCGTCCAGCTTGCCGACCGCGTCTCCCAGCGCTTCGATGCCCGCCGCGGTTTTGGACGTCCTCGCCGTGGGATCCACGAGGAGGGCGTTCAACGTCGCTTTGAAGCTCCTGAGCCGCCTCAAACGTTGTGCCTCGCGCTCGAAGATGCGGTCCTCGAGCCTGTCGAGCGCCTCCGGAGTCGGCAATGATTGGCCGTCGGCGGCGACCACCTCAGCCTTGCCGTGCTTCCCGCGCGGCACGTGCACCATGCCCCCGTGGCTCTCCAGTTTGTCGCCGACGCCCACGCCTAGCTCGGGTTCCGTCTCCCCGCGCTCGGGCTCCATGCTCGGCTGCAGCATCATCGCCTCGCAGGCGCACCATCGCTTCGCCAGCGACTCGGCTCGCTCCTCAATTGTCGCCTTCTCCGAGAGGATCACCGATCCGTCCCCGCGGGGCGCGGGCGGCAGGCCCGACGTGGACTCGGCACCTCCCTCCACCTTTGATTTGGACTGCAGGCATCCCATATCCGCCCGGGTTAGTCACCGGGCGGCGCCCGTTCCGCTACCGCGCGCCCCCGCAAAGTGCCGATTAATCAAATCTTCCGAGACCATTTGTCAATCCGGTGAAATCCATGAAAATAATCTCATCATCTCACCAATCTCGCGCCAAAATAATTTGCTGATGCGGATTGCCATAAAACCCGGTCTGCGAAGTGTGAACCCATTCGCCCCCGCGCGTCGGGAGGGAGTCAGCCGAGAACCCGCGCCCCCCGCGCGGTCTGGAACGACCGGTCATGAGCTCTCCCTCAGCCTCGTCCAAGCTCACGGGCAACAGGTACGCTTCACCGCCTCCAAACCCGCGCCCCGTCGGTCACCCATCTCCCCGTGAAAAATGCCCAGAGAAGAACCCGGGTTTGTTGGACCGCCTGGTTGTTGTTGTTTGAAACGACCGGACGCGCCGTCGACTCGCCCCTTCCCCTCCCACCCGCTCACCTTTCCCACCTCGCTCACCCTCTTCACCGCAGGATATACAGTTGCTCGTTCTGCCGCAACCACAACGCGTACCACGACGACATCATATCCAAGGCACGCCCCGACTGATTCCCAACATTTTCCCGACACCTCCTCCTCGCTCTCTCCTCCCGCGACTTTCTGACGACCGCCCGCTGACCCACTCGTCGTCCCCTTCGCCCCTCAGGCGTTCCAGGGCCGCCACGGCCGCGCGTACCTATTCAACGACGTCGCCAACATAACACTCGGCGGCAAGGAGGACCGCCTACTGATGACCGGGCTGCACACCGTGCGGGACGTCTTTTGCGCATCCTGCAGCTCGCTGCTGGGGTGGAAGTACGACTTCGCCTATGAGCAGAGCCAAAAGTACAAGGAGGGTAAGTTCATCGTGGAGAAGGCCATGGTGCTGCACGAGGGAGGGTGGTGATCGGAGACACGATACGTACATTGTACAGTAGTGCTACACGAACAAGGGACAAAGGCCGACGCCGTCGAGTCAGTCCGAGCGATGCCCAACCACGTTGGATGTAATAAAATATTTTGGATCAAAATTGCGCTCTCGGAGCTCCCGTTTAGAAGACGCTGACGGAATCGGACGCGGTGCCCTCGATGAATTCCGTGAGCTTGCGCACGGGCATCGGCGGCTCGAAGTCCTTCTCCTTGACGTCGTGTCCCAGCGCGTCGCGAATCGCCCCAACGATCGCGGTGCTGATCTTATCGACGGCGCCGGTGGCCATCAGCCGCAGCCGCCACGACGACCTCTGCCGCAGGTCCTCCTCCACAAACTTGAGACCCTCCGCGCCCAACGAGTCCCAGAGACCACGAAGCACACCCACGAGCGCCCTGCGCTGCGGCACGATCCGCCTCAGACCCTTCACCACCGTGTCCACGTGCGCCAGGATGGGACCCACGCACGTGTCCAGCTCGTCGCGCGAAGCCGCCTCCTCGCTCCGCTCGCGGTCATCCTCGCGGTCAACCGGCTCGGTCTCAAACTCGTCACCTCCGCCGTAGGCATCCGAGCCGTACCCGCCCGCCGCGCCCGCGGGACCACCCCGCGGTTCCCGTTTCGTCCGCTTAAACGCGGCGCCGGGGGGCTTGGCCGCCACCTGGCGCAGCGCCTGGTGCAGCGAAGGACCCGCCTGCGCCACGCCCGCGACGGCGCGGCGGAGCAGCGCGGCGTATTGCGCCCGGAGCTCACCCGTCACCTCGGTGCTCTTGCGTCCAAACTCCTCGCCCGCGGCGCGCTGGCCACCGCCCGCGGCGCTGACCCACAGCACGAGCCGCTGGCAAACCTCGGGCCGCAGAACCTCCATAGCCTTGAGCGCGGTGAGCGCGGACGCGAGCTCGGGCGGGACGTACCCGTCATCCGGCCCCGCGATTGAAACCTCGCGGGTGACACTTTCCAGCTTGTTCCGCGCGTTGACCGCGGCGGATCGCGCCTGGCGGAGCGCGGCGGCGGCGGCGGCTTTACCCATGCGGAGCCTGTGCAGCGCGCCGGCGACGGTGTTCTTCGGGGAGGACATCGTGTTGGCGGCGTTGGATTGTTCGTTGGATTGTTCGCGGTCGTAATGGTGCGCGTTTTGTCGAGTCACCGCGTGGCTGAACCGGACACTCTCCCGGACGCCGTGGTGTTGGTGGTACTTGGGCTCCTTGTGCGCGTTGTACCCGCCGCCGGTGCCGTGGTTATCGGCGAGTTGGCTGATCTTCTGCAGCAGGAGCCTGTCGGCGTCGGCGAGGACACCCTCGAGCGCGACGGCGGCGTCGGGCCAGCGCATGACCACGCGCTCAAAGCCTTCGAGCGCCTGGTGCGCCTCGCGGTAGGCATCCTCCATGGCGGCGCCACCGACGCCGTGCTTGGCGACCGCCGCGACGCACCCGCGGAGCAGCTGTTCACGCGCGGCGTCGATCCATCGGTCCACGTGCGAGGCGAAGAGCGCCTTGGGATCGAGCTCGCCGTCGGCGGGGGCGCCGTCGATGCCGGGGTACGCGTGCTCGCGGCCGCCCCAGTTGTTGAGCCGGCGCTCGACGTGCTCGTCCACGTTCTGGTCCGAGACATCGGCGGCGACCGCGGCTTCCTGCAGCTCGCAGAGGGAGTCGACGAGGTCGATGGCCTCGGCGCCGGGCGGCGCGGGGGGGGGATGCGCGGTGAGCATCTTGGAGACGCAGCCCGCGGCTTCGGTGCAGTAGACGCCGGACGCGAGCGCGGGGAGCCTGATGCCCACGGGGAGGACACCGGCGTCTTGGATGACGTGGTCGGTGCCAATCTCGCGGCACAGCCCGAGGCACAGCTGTGAGAGCCCGGTGTAGAGCCTGGCGTTGCCCTTGTCGTCGTTGTCGTCGGCGTCGTCCCCGTTTTTGCTCCTCTCGCCGAGAAACACAGAGTGGTGGCGGCGGTAGCAGGACCTCGCGGCGGTCTGCAGGTGGTTCTGGAGCGTGCGGATAGCCTCGGGCGCGAGTGGTTCGCGGCGAAGGATCCTGAACAGCTCGAGTGCGATCGCCAGCGCGGGCGCCGGGACCTGCTCGGGCACCTGCTTGGCGATACCCCGGGGTTCGTCCTCGCTGAGGTTCTTGTAGTTTTGGAAGCAAACGCCGATGAGCTGCTCCACCGCGGCGCGAATACCGCTGAGCTGGTCCTCCTCGATCGTCGTGAGCTTACCTTCACCGCTCTCGCGGAGGCACGGCGCGAGGTGGTCGAGGATGGCGGCCAGGCAGTCCGCGGTGGGCGTCGCCACAGCGAGCACGTGTCGCACGTATCGCAGGCTGGTGTGGTTCGGGGAGACACCCTGCAGGTCGGACAGCTCGCGAAGCAGCCACGCCCAGGGCCCGGTGAGCTCCAGCCTGCGGCGGTGGAAGCTGAGCGCGCGGAGCCCGGCGCTGAGCGCCACGTCGTACGCGGCTGAGGGCGGGAGGGGACCGTTCGCGGACATGGCCCAGCCGTTGGCGTCGCCGCCGTGGTTGGCACCCGCGGTGGCCTGGTGGTCGAGCGCGGTGAGCGGGGCGCCCCAGTCGTACCCGCCGATTGGTTCGAGGTGCGCGGTGAAGCGGACGTATCCTTTCTCCTTGCCGTTGGGGTACTTGAGGGGCATCTCGACGATGTTGCGTCCTTCGCCGGCCATGTTCGCGAGGTTCTCCAGCGTCGACTTGGCGGAAGCCACCTTCCCGAGGCCGAGGTCGATGTCGAAGATGAGCGCCTCATCCGCGGCGCCGAGCTTGATGCGGGCGTCGCCGAAGCCGACGTTGAGCACGCACTGGTCGCCGCTGCCGCCGATGCCGTTATCGGCGCGGACCCTGCAGATGTCGCCTCGGTTGGGCGCCGGGCCGGTTGCGGTTTTGAAAGCGCGGTAGGTTCCGCCGTGCTTGGCAGCCTGGTATACATCCTTGGGGTCGACCCCGCCGGTGAACCTCTTCCACCCGCGCGTCGTGATTGACACTTCGGTGACGTCCACGGTGACGCCGCTCCACCGCTGTCCGCCGCCCGTGTCCATCAGGCCCAAGGACTTGCGCCTGTCAAACTTCTTCGGGGATTTGACCGAGGGCTTGGCGCCGCCGTCAAACTCGCTGACGATGCCGCTCCCGTTCGTCTTGGTATCGCCCCGGGACCCGACGAGGATGCCGTCCATGCCAAAGCCCTTACGCAGTTCCATGCACCGATCGGCGAGGAAGTGGACCGCCATGTCAACCTTGTGCTGCGGCGCGTTGGTGCCGAGGCTGCCCTCGAGGCACGCCTGCAGGCAAGCCTCGTACGCGAGAACCCTCGCGCGTTCATCCCCGCGCCAGGGTCCCAGGTAGCATCCCTCGGGCGCGGCGCCGAGCAGCGCGATGGCGTTGCTGGGCGCGGCGCCGGGCGCGGCGTGAAGGTGCGCGTTCGGGCCGCCGTAGAGCGAGTCGGGCTGCTTCAGGTGGGGCGCCACCGCCGAATGAGAACCCGGGGGCGCCGCCTTGGGCGCCGCCGTCGCCGGCTTGGCCTCGCGCACGGGGCTCCTCATCTCATCCCGCGCGGAGTGGTACCCGGCCCCGTGCGTCGCTGGCTTGGAGTACGGGGACGTGGGCGGGGGTGCCGCCTGATGCTGGGTCCTGTTAGGTCCGTACCCGTCGCCGCCCCTGGCGCCGGTTACGTACCCTTCGTCCCTCGAAGGGTACCCCGCGTCGTTGCCGTACCCACGCGCCGCCCACGGATCTTCCTGACGGTGCCGCGTCCCCTTGGACGCGTCACCGCGTACGTTCGGGTAGCCGTGTTCCTTGACGGGTGAGACGGGCGCCGCGGACTGATGGGTCCGGTACTGGTTAGCGCCGGGGGGCGGGGGCGGGGCCGACGGGGGCGACGGCGCGGGGGCTGCGTTCTGGCCGTGGTAGTACCCGCCTGGCGCGCCGTTCTTGGCGGGGGAGCCCCACGGTGAGGACGGCACGGAGTGGAACTCGTCGGTGGCGCCGTTGCTCGCCCTCCTGTCACCTACTGGGGGCGGCGCGCCGTAGCCGCCCGCGGCTGACTTGTTACCCATGGCGCCGGTGCCGGGGACGAAGCTGGTCTGCCTGCGCCTCTGCGCCTGGGCCTTACCCGCGGGAGAATCGCGCTCCCAGGTGGTCCCCGCGCCCCATGGATCGGACGCGGCGTCGTGGAGCGTCGAAGGGGGCGGCGCCGGGGCTGAGTTTAGGGAGAAGGAGTCGCCGGCGCCGCGGGGCTTCCAATCCTGCATCTGGCTCGGGTTGAGCGTCGCCCTGCGATCGGATTGCTTCGGCGGGGGAGGGCCCATCGCGCTGGGGGGCGCGCTCGGCGGGCTCATCGGTCGGTCCTGCCACTCGTTGCTTCGGTTACGCTGGAGAAAAGGACGCGGGGACGGGGGACGGGGTCAGATGTCAGCGTCGGGATTTCTCGCCCGGGGGAATATAATCTCCGCGAATGGTCGAATGGTCGCGCGATGGGTGGGCCGGCGGCGGCGACGCACCAGGGGCGATGTGACGGGGCTTCCGCGGTAAGGGACCATCGTGGGTCCCCCCATCGTCATGCGCTTGCTCGGGGTCCGTCCGGACCTGCCCGCGAGCGCAGTCAGCGGGACGTTCTCGGAGTCCACCCCGAGCTTGTCCACGCTCTGCGTCATCGAAAACTTCCGGGGAGATCCGACGGGCGCGGCGGCGGCGGTGCTGCCCCAGCCTCCCCCGACGGGATCGGCCCAGGGGTCAGCCATAGTAGCCGGTGTGCAAGAAAACGCTCGGTTGGAAGCGCGTCCGTGCGTACGTCACGCGTCAGATGCGCGCGTATCGACTGTCGTCCCGTCCGAGGGGATTCAGCGAAAAAAACGCACGTGCCACGAATTTTGAGGGTCGACGAAAATCTTGACCGTCAATCCTGGAGTCAAATCCCCCGTATAAAACGAGTCGGATTTTGGTGAAAAGTTGAAGTGTTATTTCATCTCCCAATTTCTCTCGCACAACTCCCAGCCCTCCCCGCCCGGTCCGGGGGCCCTACCGTCCGAGGGACCCCTACCCCGTCGCCTCACACTACTACCCGTGTCATCAATGAATCATCAAACAAACCGATGGATGCGCCACTCGGACCCTAAATCAAAATACCTCCGCTCACCGGTACTTGTCCATGAACTCGGCGTGAAACTTGGACAGGCGCTCGACCACGCCGCCGATGTCTTCCTCCGACGGGAGGAAAGTGGTGCGGAAGTGCCAGGTGCCCTCCACCTGCCCGAACCCGCTGCCGGGCACCACCACGATACCCGTGGACTCGAGCAGCTTCATGCAGTACAGCGCGTCGGGCGCCATCTTCCCGCCCGCCGCCGCCTCCGTCACGAACTTCTCCGGAAGGGTAACCTTGGGAAACGCGTACATGGCGCCCTCAGCCTCGTTGCACGTGACGCCCTCGAGCGCGTTGAGACCCGCGACGAGGGTGGTGGCCCTGCGCTTCAGCGAGGTGAGGATCCCGTCGCGTTCCGAGGCGTACAGTTCGTGGGAGGGTTCCCCGGGCTTGGGCGGGGACATCACGAGGCCCATGAGGACCTGGCCGCCGAGGTTCGGGCACAGCCCGACGGATGCCAGCTTGTAGAGCTCAGCCTTGACGCCGGCGTCGAAGCCGCACACCTCCATGTACCCCCCGCGCCGTCCGCACTCGCCGTAGAAGCCCTTGCTGGTGGACTGCATGGAGACGAGGGGGATGTCGAGGCCCATGTCGCGGACAACCTTCTTGAACGACGTGAACGATTTACCCTCGGCGTAGACGTTCTCCTGGTACACCTCGTCGGCGATGAGCAAGACGTCCTCATCCTTGCAAAACTGCACAATCTCCTTCTGGTTGTCGACGTCGAGCGCGGCGCCGGTGGGGTTACCGGGGTTGATCACGCACAGCGCGCGGACCTCTTTGCCCGCGGCGCGCGCCTTGTCCAGCTGCACCTTTAGGTCGGCGACGTCCAGGCCCCACTTTTTGTCCTCGTCGAGGTAATAGGGCACGAGGGTCCCGCCGTAGAGCGCGAGGGACGCGGAGTAGAGCGGGTACTGGGGGATGGGGACCATCACGGCGTCGTTATTGTCGCGAATCAGGGTCTTCATGATGTAGTGGCACGCGACGGACGCGCCGTCGGTGAGCCAGAGGTCGTCGATGTCGCACTTGTGCCCTCCGTCCCTAGCCTCGATGCCGTCGGCGACCATCTGGCGGAGCGCGGCGACGCCTTTGGACTCGGAGTAGGCGCCGGTGCCGCCCTTCATGTTCTCCAGGATATGCTTGGCGGTGGCCATGACGTCGGCAGGGAAGAGCTTGGAGGCCTCGGGCGCGTCCATGAGCTGCGGGTAGTCCGTCAGCGCGAGCACCTGGCGGTAGAACGTGATGGGCTTCTGGCCGACGCTCTGCGGGTTGCCGATGTTGCACATGATGATCTTCTCGAAGGGCAGGGACGCCGGGTCCTTCTTGAGCTGCGCCTCGAGCTCCCCGGCCCTTGTGACGATGGCGCCGCGAACGGCGTACTCCATCGCCTTCACGTTGGGATTGATCGTGTCGACGGTGATTCCGCCCATGGTTCTCCGCGTCTGAAACTGAAAGTCGTGGATGTGCGAGCCGAGCGTCGCGGGTGTCCTGTGCGTCGCGAGTCGTTCAACTCCGCGAGTGGCGCTGAGGATTTGTCTGTTCGCAAGGCGTCGAGCGAAACGAGCGAGGGTCGACAGCTTGAAAGGTCGTCACGCAACTCGAAGGTGCGTCCGAACCGAGGCGCGTCGAAGAGTGACGACCTCGGAAAAACCCGTTAGGGCGGAGTCAGCTCGGCACCGAGATTTGTGCGGGTCAGTGCCACGCGACGTGATTGGCGGAGGCCACGAAGGGACATCAGGTTTTTGGCAAAAGCACTCAACGGGACATTTTTCCAGTCTGTTCTCGGTTCAAAGAGGGCGGGAAATCGGGACGATCTTCGTCACTGCAGGCTGGCAGGTGGCATCCGCGAATCGGCGACACGTAACGCCCGCTCAGTTTCCTCTGTTAGTTTTCTGGCTGGAACGAACAACGCCGGCTCATTCACCCACCAACTCACTCACCAAAGTTCACCACGCCACCGCGTTGGCCCACCTTCCCCCGAGCACGATCGCCTCGTCCACCTTCTTGTTGTACGTGACGTACTCGCTCCCGCCGTCGCCCGCGCTGTTCGTCGCGGCGCTGCTCCGCCGCACCTCCTTCCCGCTCGCGCCGAACCGACCGCAATCCTCCGAGCCCGCCGACACGTCCCGCATGACGTCGTCGATCTTCCCGCGCAGGTCCTTGAGCCTTACCCGGAGCTCCGCGGCACGTGTCGTTCCCGCGGGAAGGAGCGCGCGTTTGTGCGCGGCCGCGAGCTGGTCCTTGGCGTCCTTTCCCCGCGTTCCGGTCGAGCATCCGACGACGCCGGCGACGCCCCCCGCGGCCCGCGGGCTCTTGGGCAACGCGTTCAACGACGTGGGAAACGGCGCGGTCGCGAGCTTAGCCTCGTACTCCACCAGCGGAACGTCCACGCCGTCGCGCTCGATCACCCGCGCGCAATCGCGAAATTTAGCGTCGTCGTCATCCGCGAAGTCGAGGGCGGCGGACGAAGGTTTCTCCTGCGACTTTTCGTTTTCGTCCCCGCCCCCGTCGGCGGCGGCGCTCTCCCCTGCGACGGTCCGCGCGTGCGCCTCGAAGGCGGCGGGGGACGCCAACGCCGGGTCGGTGTCCGCGTTGACCGCCACGCCCGCGACGGCGAGGACGCGAGCCCCGCACGGTGGCCCCGAAGGAAGTCGCGGGGATTCGCTCCTCGGCGCCTTTGTCGCTTTCATCGCGAGCTCGGGGCGCTCGGACGGATCCGCCGGCCGGGGTTTCTCCGGTACCCGCGGGCGGACCAGCTCCACGGTGGCCTGAAGCCCGTGGCACGTCACCTTGACGATGACGACGTCGGTGTCGGTGGGCGATTGCGTCGCGCCGGGGGGCAGCGCCGCGGGTTTAGGGGACAAAGGACCCGATGCGGGCCCGCTTCCTCCACCGGGGGCGGGCGACGCGTACGAGCTCTTCGGCGGCCGTCCCCGCTTCTTCTTCACCACCGGTTCCGCCGCCCGCTTGTGCTCCTTGCCGTCCCCGTCGCTGTCGCTGTCGCTGTCGTCGGAGTCGAAGGACCCGTCGCTGTCCTCCTCGGTGTAGCGTCCCCGCTTAACTCCCCTGGACCGGCGCCCGCCCGCTCCCGGCGACCCGACGTCTCCGTCCCCGCCTCCCACGTCGTACCGCGGCAGCGTGTTCTCGCCCCACTTACCCCAGAGCCATCGCGTGAGGTCTTTCACGAACCCGGCAGCCTCCTCCATCTCCTCCGGGTCCGGCACGGATCGTCCCTTGCGTCTGGCGTCGAGTACTTCGGCTTTGCAGTCGGCGATGATGGTCTCGAGCGAGCGGATGAGCTGCGCGTAGGTCCTGTAGGGTCCCTCGGTCTTGAGCGCGACGTCTTCTTTGATGCTCTTGAGCCTAGGGAGGAAGCCGTCCCATACGTTGCGCTGGGACCAGTTCCCCGCGGCGTTCAGCGCGGTCTTGACCGCGATGAAGTTGATCTTGCTGGCGTGCATCGCGTAGTCTGACTCGTCGAGGACGGTCCCTTTGAGCCCTTCCTCGAGCCAGCACTGCTGGACGTGGATTACGGCGTCCGCGAGGTCGCTCTCGGGGTTTCTATTGGAGTGGCGGGTGCCCCGTGAGGACGGCGCGTGGGTCGCGGCATCCTTACGAGCCTTGGCCCACGATGTTTTGATCGATCCGAGGACCTCGGGCGGGGCGTCGAATACGCCGCGGTCGATCTTCTTGACCAGGTCGGCGAGGTCGAGGGACTCGGCGACGGACGTGCCGTTCGCCTTGTCCTTCACCGCGAGCTCGTCGCGGACCCGCTTGATGGCGCGCTCGGCGTCTTCCATGGCGACTCCTCGGCGTCACCCGCTCTCTGCGATTTGAAAAGTGACCGCTCAGGTGCCCAAATTTTTCAGTTTATGAGAGGCTGCAACTGAGTTTTCACCTCTGTCACCTACGACTAACAGCTAGCTAGATTCGAATCCGTCTAACGAGGCGGCACTCGCGTCGCGCTTATGGCCGTAGTGATACCCACTCTCCTGACGTTCAAACTCCACCTGGACTCCCTTGAGTACCTGAGCCACCAGCGCACCCGCCACGTGCACCTGGTACCCACCCTCCTGAACAAAACACAACCGCACCTCGGCGCCGGCCAGAAGCTTTCCCATGTCGAAGTAGTCTTCCCGTGTCAATCTCATGCCCGCGGTGGCCTTCTCCTGGACGGGGTCGTCGATGTGGGTATCGAGACCGAGCGACACGATGATTGCCTCGGCCCCGAACTCCTTTATCGCGGCGAGAGCCCGCTTCAGGGCTATGCGGTATTCAGTCCACTCCACACCGCGAGGGAGAGGCAGGTTAAGGGTCGTGCCTTCACCGTCTCCCTCTCCAACCTGATCAGCGAAGCCGCTGTTCCACGGGTAGTCACCGCTCGGATCCGCGTGTATCGACGCCACGAACACGTCGGGACGGTCCCAGAAGATCGAGATGGTGCCGTTGCCGCAGTGATAGTCGACGTCGAGTATCGCAACCTTCTTGCAGAACTGTTTCTCGTCTCGCGTGAGACTGTTGGCAATCAACGCAGCGTTGTTGATGTAGCAGTACCCTCCGATGCTGGACCGCCCCGCATGGTGACCGGGATGTGTGACGAGTGCATAGTAATATTTTGACCAGTGGGGATGACCCTTTTTAATGTCGTCGCCCATGGACTGCGCAGCGAACGCATCCACAATAAGGTCAAGCTCTAAGGTTTCCCGGAGACCCTCGAATATCGGCGTCTCGTCGTCCGTGTGGTACCAGCAAGTTTGCGAGTGAATATCAGTACCTGCTCGGCAGCCACGCTCCGATCTCTGCGCGAAATTCGACGGAACCAGAGCGGGGACGGATACCGCATCCTTCTTCCGCCTAAAAAACTTGCAACGATTTTCCGAGGGCATCTCCTTCCATCGGTCCCACGCGGTCTTCAGGTACTCGAGCATCCCACGGTCGTGGACAAGATGGCGATAGTCCCATATCTGCGACCTCTCTCCATGCCATTTATGATCAAGAGAGTCAAATGCGCATCTCGGAGGACCCTCGACTTCCCCCAACTCATCTATAGACCTAAGATTCTTGAAGACTTCCTCCAACTCGTCGCTCCAACCCAGCGCCCGGAGGATGGCCATTTTCCGCGCGTACGGCGCGTTGTAGATGTCCTCGGGCATCGAAGACTGCGCAGCGTCATTCGCCTCGATCTTCGGATCATATCCCGGATCATATATTATCATCGCAGTCGGCTTAGGTCCATCCTCCCCGTCCTGGTCCATCTTCGCCCTGGAGGACGAAGCGGGGCGCCCACGATTGTGAAAAACGCGTTTACGAGTTTCCCAAAGATCACATTTTTACAGTTCCCCGACTAACACAAACGCTCAACCCACCGGGGACAGGCTGGAGAGCGCCCCGGTGCCGAGCTCAGACCCCAGTCCGTACCCAGCCCCCGCGCTCGATCCACCTCCCGCGGCACCAGCCCCGAAACCCATCGACGATAGACCGTACTCACCCCCCGGAGCCGCAGCCGCAGCCAAAGATGCGCCCGGATTGTACGGGTCGAAGCTCTTAGTCACGTCCACACCCGCCGCGTTCTCCTTCTCCTGTCCCTGCCCGTACACCCCACCGGTGGCTCTCTGGCCGCGGTATCCACCCGTAGCTGGCGCCGTTGTAGCCGTGGGGTTAGCCCCGCGCGGCGTCACCTGCCTCTGCCGCTGGAAATCTTCCTTTTGCTGGCTCCGTTCCCGCTGCCCGTCGACCCGAATGCGCTGCAGCATCTCGCGCACGGCATCCGGCGTCATCTCCACCGGCAGTGCGTCCCCGCGGCCCCGCGACGATGACGTGAATCCCGCAGCCTCTCTGCTCTTCTTGATCGCCGCGGCGGTCGCGGGCGCGCCGGGCCTGCCGAGCATGGCCGCCGCGTTCCGGCCGCGGGTCGGGGGTTGGACGTTTGGCCTGCCCTCCACGTTGGACTTGAGCATCACGGGCCGCCTGGGGTCGGCGGAGGCTACGCAGACGACGTGCGCAGCCGGGGACCACGCGACGTCGTTGACGCGCACGCCCGGATTCTCCGCCGCGGGCATGCGAACCCCATCGCCGCCGATGTCCACGTCGAAGAGCCGCGTGGATCCATCCGCCGCGGGCGCCACGACGAACCGACCGTCGGGTGACACGCCGAACCGCGCGAGTTGCGCGGCGCCATCCTTTTTTGCGTGCCTGAGCTTCAACCCGGGCTTGCCGAGGTCGAGCGAGTGCGTCGCGGCGAAGAAGGAAACCTCCACCGCCGCGATCCTGTCCGCGATGGTGCGCACGAGCACGCGCCTGTCGTTGGGGGTGGCGCGGATGCACGTCACCGCCTCGCCCAGCGTGTCGCGGCATTCGCGGAGGGGTCGAACCGACGACGTCGGGTGCAGCTGCGCTCCCGCGCCCGTGCGTGCCCCCGCGCCGAGCACGTCCTGCCCGAGCTCCACGAGCATCTCGCGGACGCTTCCGTCGGCGAACCCGACGAACACGCGGTGGCCCCCTTTGTCGAACGTGAGCGCGGTGGCGGCGACGCCGGGCTGCCCGGGGGCGATGCCGGTCACCACGGCGCCCTGCGCGGGGACGCTCCGTGACCCTTGGCCCCACGGCATGTTCCAGAGCCGAACCCCGCCGTCCCTCGCCACCGTCGCGGCGAGCTCCGGGCGTTGCGGGTGCCACGCGGCGCCGTAGCATTCGCACGCGTGCTGAGCGACGGCGTCGTCGGAGCCGAGCTGTTCCCGGCTCGGGTTGCGAACGTCCGCTCCGACGGACCACGCTCTCGCCGCGCCATCCGCCGACGCGGTGATGACCCTGGTGGGCGCGCCGCCGTTGAAGTCGACGGTCCCGAGGCTCGCGCCGACGTCAACCTCGGGATCGGGCGCGAACCGCAGGTCGTACACGCCGCTCGCGTGCCCTGCGAACGCGGCGGTGCACTGCCCGGTGGCCATGTCGAAGATTTGAACCGTGTACATGGACCCCTCCTTGCACACGGCGGCGAGCCTGCGCCCGAGCTGATCGAACGCCGCGAGCACGCACTCGCGCGCGTGTCCGGGTAAAGTGACCTGCGTGCGCGCCTCGCCGTTGGGAATCTCGCAGTCGTCGTGGCGGTCCCTGGCGTGCGGGAGCTTGACGACGACGGGCTTCCCGGGCCTGCCTCCAGCCTCGTACGTCGCCCCCGGGCCGTCCTCCCCGTCCCTGATCGCGGTGACGATGGCAGCCTTCATCGGGGTGGACGCCGCCTGGTGCGCCCTGGCGGCGTCCGCGTCCATCCCGTAGCACAGCGTCTCGTAAGGGAGGCGCCCCAGAGTCTCCGTCACCTCGGCGGCTTCGTCGACGGGCGCCGACGTCAGCACGTCCTGCGCCCCCCGCCAGCCCCCGCCCAGCGCCCGCTCGCGCTCGATGCGATCCCTGATCCCGGGCCTCGGTTTGATCGCCTTGCCGGTGACGAGCCCCTTGAGGGTCATCCCGGGCGCCGGGAGCGCGGCGGCGTTCTTGATGTTGTCCTTGAGGGAGCTGAGAAGCGCCGTGGCCGCCGCGCCTCGTGGCGCGGCGGCTACGGTACAGTTGACGTGAGCGGGGTAGAGCGGTCGTAGCGCGGGGCGATGTTTGATCGTCTCCTTCCACGTGCGGTACACCGCCAGGTCGCCGACGACATCCTTGGAGGCTGCCCAGTTGTTGAGCGCGGTCTTGGTGAGCGCCCCGACGAGCCCTTGCGCCTCGCCCGGGAACTTGTACAGCTGCACTTGGAGCCGGCCAAAGTTCGGTCGCTGGTCCTTGGACCTGAGGAGCTTGAGGAACCCCCACGCGATCTTCGCGGGTTGACCGTTGGGGAACATGTCGGGCCTCTCGTCGTAGTACCCAAAGCTGGGCACCGGCTGGAGGAGCTCGAACAGGAGCAGCGCGCGCGGGTGCGTCACGTCCTTCACCGTCTCCTCGATGTCCAATTGTTCGTTCCACTCTGGAGACAGCGACGCCTTAACCCTGCGGCTCAGGTCGAAAGGTGCCGTCTGCACCGGGGTGGTGCTCGTTCCCGACGGTTCCAGCGGCGCGCCAGTCTCCGAGTCCACCAGGTGGATTCGAATCACGGGAGATACCAGGATGGCGTTGGGGATCAGCGCCGACGTGGAGTGAACCTTGACGGAGAGGACGTCATCCGCGGCGACTCCCCCCCGCATCCGCCGCTCCGACGGTGTCGCCTTCGAGCCGCCGCCCTTGCCGCCACCGAACATGTTGCCGATGCCGCCCGGGGTGAGAAGCGCGGAGACCACGCCGGATTTGAGGGCGTCCGCCTTGTCCGCGTCCATCTCCACCTCGTGGGGTTGTTTCACGGGGGATGGAAGGATATCCTCGGCGGGGGGCTGCACCGGGAGCGCCGGGGCGGCAGCCGGGGGGGCGGGTGCAGCCTCAGGGGCGGGTGCAGCGGGCGCGGGAGCCTCGGGGGCAGCCGCCGGGGGTGCAGGGAGCTCCGCCGGGGCGGGTGCCTCCGTGGGCGCCTCCGCGGGCGCGGGTGCTTCCTCCTCGTCCTGGATGGCAATCTTCGTCCCCGCCGCGGCCGGCGCCGGCTGCTCTGCGGGCGCAGCCTCCTCCGCCTTCTTGGCCTCCGCCGAGGCGTCGACCGGGGACCCGAACGACCCCTCAACCTTAGCGATGGCGTTTGACACCAGATCCGCGACGGGGTTCGGGGTGGAAGGGACCGCCTCATCCTCCTTCTTCTCCTCGGTCCGCGTCTCGTCCTTTTTGTCCTCCTCCTTCTTCTTGCCGCCGAACATCCTGCCAAACAGGCCAACCTTCTTGCTCGCATCCTTCATCGACGCCTGCTTCTGAAGCTTCGGCTTGGCGGCATCCTGCGATTGCTCCGTCGGAGCTTCGGGTTCCTCCTCGGCAACCTTGGCGATGGCACCCGCCACGAGCGAGGATATCGGGTCGGCGGCGGCGGCTTCGGGCGCGGGGGTGATTGGCGTCTCGGGCGCCGCCGCCTTCTCCGCCGCCGCCGCCGCGAGCGCGGTCCCGAGCCCGCCGGGGGTCACCGCCATGGACGGGGCCACGACGGGTCCCTCGGGGGTTGGCGCGGGCGCGGAGGGCGCGCCCGGGGTTAGCGGCGGCGCGGGCGCCGGGGTGGATGCGGCGTCACTCTTCGCGGCGGTGGCGGGCTCCGGGGTCGCCTCCGCCGCCTTGGTGAGCGCTCCCGCGACCAGGGACGATACCGGGTCGGATGCGGGGGTCGCAATCGCCGCGGGCTCGGGCGTGGGCGCGGTATCGGGCGCGGTATCGGGCGCGGTATCCGCCGCGACGGGCGCGGGTTCATCCGCGGAAGCCGTCGCGGGTGCGTCGGCGACCGGGTCGGCGTCCGGCGCGGGGGGCGCGGGTGCGTCATCGGCGACGGGCGCGGGAGCCTCTGGGTCCGATGCCGTGGGAGTCGCGGTCTGTACGTGATGGCGTCCGTGGTCAGTATCGGGCGAACGGAGGCGGGATATTGAGCGCGTCCGGTCGCGGTTCGCCACCGGCGGGTTCGGGATGTCACGGGACATCATCGAGTTGTTTTGACGCACCTCGGGAGCGGGGGTAGACGCCGGCTCCGACGCCGGGGCGGCCGTCTCCGGGGCCGTCTCAGCCGCCGCGGCCGTCTCGGGGATTGTATCAGCCGCCGGGGCAGCCTCGGGGGCGCCCCCCGTCTCGGCGACGGGCTCCTTCGGCGCCTCACTCATCGTCCCGTCCCGGGGGTACTACGAGTCTTTCCTGGCGCCCGACTCTCGGATGTCAGCCCTGGCGGGGGAACGGCGGGTGCGATGGAGGGTCCGGGGTGTATCCGGTGCCTTCGACCTCGTCTCGCGTCTGTTCGAGGTGCGAGTGTGCGGGTTCGCGTGCAGCTGGCGCGCCGTCGGGTGGCGGGCGCGTCGCGCGCGTTCACAGTCTGGCGTCGAACAGGTGGCGTAACGAAACGAAGCGTTTCCGTGCAAAAGATAAACGAGGCACGAATATGGCCGCGAATATCTCAAAACAAAAAAAACAAAAAAACAGACTGTTTGCCCTGTCAAGAAACTATGCGTGATGTCCACGGTCGTGCGAAGGTCGAAAGAGCGAAAGATGCGGAGTCGGATCACAAAGGGCATTTTTCGCGGGTGCCCTTCCTCGTCAAATCACGGGGCGCGCGCTTAGGTTAGGGAGTGCCCGCGTCAGGAAGGGTCGAAGGGTTGGGTTCGACCGTAGGGACAGGATGAGCGGCAAGGGGAAGTTCCGCATCGAGCCGTTCAAGCACAGGGTCGAGCTCGACGCGCAGGTGAGCCCCCGCGACCACCGCGCTCCCGCCCCGCAATTCTTCCATGAATCTCACGCGCCCGAAACAAATTTCCACCCCGACCACTCGCTGACCCTTCGCGCCGCTCTCAACCCGCGATTCGCGCCTCCACAGTACGCGGAGAAGACGTGGAAGGTTCTTAAGGATGCCATCCACGAGATCCACCACAGGAACGCCAGCGGGCTGTCCTTCGAGGAGCTGTACCGCAACGCGTACAACATGGTGCTCCACCGGCACGGCGACGCGCTGTACAAAGGGCTCGTGTCGCTGGTCACCGAGCACCTCCGCGGGGTGGCCGGAGAGGTCAACGCGGAGCGCGGCGAGAACTTCCTCGGTGAGCTCATCAAGCGCTGGGACCACCACACCCACAGCATGCAGATGGTCCGCGATATCCTCATGTACATGGACAGGATATACGTCCAACCCAACGGGCTCAAGCCGGTGCACGACCTCGGGCTGCAGCTGTGGCGCGATCAAGTCATGCGGGGGCCGGGGATCAAGTCCAGGGTCCGCGACGCGGTCCTCGGCGCCGTCAACAGGGAACGGTGCGGCGAGAAGGTGGACACCCACCAGCTCCGCGCGGTCACCGCCATGCTCATGGACCTCGGCGAGGATTGCTACGCCAAAGATTTCGAGGAACCCTTCCTCGCCGCCACCACCGAGTTTTACCGGGCCGAGGCGCAGACGTTCCTGGCGGACAGCGACTGCGCCCAGTACCTCCGCAAGGTTGAGTCGCGGCTCGCCGAGGAGCAGGCGAGGGTGCTCGAGTACATGAACGCGAGGACGGTGAAGACGGCGGTGGCGCGGTGCGAGGAGGAGCTGCTGACGGGTCCGATGCGGCAGACGCTCTCGATGCCGGGGTCGGGGCTGTCGTCGATGCTGGTCGGGGACAGGGTGGAGGACCTCAGGTTGGTGTACAAGCTGTTCAGGCGGGTGCCCAACGGTTTGAAGTTTGTTAAAGAGATGGTGTTTGAGCACGTCTCCGCCGAGGGCAAGTCGCTTGTGACGGATCCGGAGACGGGGAAGGAGCCCGGAAGGTACGTCGAGGGTTTACTTCGGATGAAGGACAAGTACGGCGGGATCGTGGACGCCGCGTTCGACGGCGACAGGCAGTTCATCAACGCCCTCCACCTCTCCTTCGAGAACTTCGTCAACCTCAACAACAGGAGCGCCGAGTACCTCAGCCTCTACGTGGACGATCAGCTGAGGCGCAGTTTGAAAGGGGCGGAGGAGGAGGAGGTGGAGGCGACGCTGGACCGCGCCATCGTCCTGTTCAGGTTTCTCCGTGAAAAGGACGTGTTCCAGAAGTACTATCAGGAGCACCTGTCCAAGCGTCTGTTGGGCGGGAGGACCACCAGCGACGACGCCGAGCGCAGCCTCGTGGTGAAACTGAAGACGGAGTGCGGGTACCAGTTCACGACCAAATTCGAGGGGATGTTCAACGACATCCGCACCAGCAGGGATTCGATGTCGGCGTTCCGCACGCACCTCGAGGAGCGCGCGGCGAGCGGGGACCTCGCCATGGCGGCTGAGCCCTCATCCAGCGCCCTCACCGCCGACGCCGACGGGGTCAAGGTGAAGACGGCGGGCGGGGTGTCGTCGTACCTCGGCGGCGTGGACCTCAGCGTGCAGGTGCTCACCACCGGGTCGTGGCCGGTGAAGGGGCAGAACGTGAGCATGTGCACGCTACCCCCGGGCATGCAGGCGGCGTGCGACGCGTACAGGGACTTTTACCTGGGCAGCCACAACGGGCGTCGCCTGGCGTTTCTCACGCAGATGGGCACGGCGGATGTGAGGGCCACGTTCGGGGATGGGGTGAGGCGCGAGCTGAGCGTGAGCACGTACATGGCCTGCGTACTCGTGCTGTTCAACGACACGGAGAGTTTGAGCTACCGCGACATCGAGGCGGCGACTCAAATCCCGGGCGATGACCTGCGCCGATCGCTGCAGTCGCTCGCGTGCGTTCGCGGCAAAAACGTCCTGCGGAAGGAGCCGATGAGCAAGGACGTGAACGACGACGACGTGTTCAGCGTCAACGACAAGTTCACGTCCAAGATGATGAAGGTGAAGATCTCGACGGTCAGCGCGCAGCGTGAGACGGAGCCCGAGAAGAAGGAGACCCGCGCCCGCATCGAGGAGGACCGCAAGCCGCAGATTGAAGCCGCCATCGTCCGCATCATGAAGGCTAGGCGACAGCTGGACCACAACGGCGTGGTTCAGGAGGTGACCAAGCAGCTGTCCTCGAGGTTCATCCCCTCGCCCGCGGATATCAAGAAGCACCTCGAGTCGCTCATCGAGAAGGAGTTCATCGAACGCGACAGGCACGACCGCAAGCTCTACATCTACCTCGCCTAGGTCGACTCTCATGTCAAAGGGAGGACGCGCTAAAACACTTATTGTTTCATACTACTCTGTAGAATTACACGCTCGTCAACAGTCTTCGAATTACACGCTCGTCAACAGTCTTCTATTCGTTCTCACTGCTTCTTGGGAGGGATGAGCCGTGGAATGAGGCAAGGTGTGTTCCTCTTGTACTCCTGGTAGGCAGTCTCGTTACCCCACCGCTCGTCGGCCATCTTTTCAAGAATTGGTATCCCCGACATCTGGGTCAGGAGGAAGGTCACGAAGAGGGGCGAGGCGCACGACGCGACGGATATCCCCGGGGACGCGTTCATGCTGACCGCCACTCCCGCGACGCCGCACCACATCAGAATCTCCCCGAAGTAGTTCGGGTGCCGACTCACGCTCCACAGCCCGGTGTCGATGAATCGGCCTTTGTTCTTCGCATCCGACTTGAAGGCGCTCTTTTGGAAATCCGCGGTTGACTCGGTGATGAACCCGACGATCCACAGCGCCATGGAGACGTAGTCTCCCCAGTGCAGCGCGCTCTGCGACGCCACGCCGTTGACGAGGAAGCACGGGAGCGCCGTGACCCACACCCACGCGCCTTGGAGCATCCAGTACACCAAAAACGTGCCGGGTTGATTCTTCACCTCGTCGAAGCGGGAGTCTCCGCCGTCGCGGAAGACGCGGCGGACAAGGAACATGCCCAGCCTCGCGGTCCACGTGCAGACCAGTCCGGTGATGAGGCCCTGGCGGGGCAGGCGCGCGGAGGACGCGTACGTCATCGCCGCGGTCGACGCGAACGCCAGGGATCCGCAGAGGTCGTAAAACTTTTCCGTCTTGAGCGCAGCCGCGAACGCCCAACCCACGAGCTGGATGCCAAAGTCGATGACCGCCGCGCCGCCGAGGGATTGCGCCATCAGGGGCGCGCCGGGGATGATGACGTCCATGCCTCTCGGTCCGAGTCCGAGGATATCGAGCAGCGAGCGGTCGTTGGCACCGGAGGGTGTCGTCGAGGAGGTGGCTCTGGCGTCGCCGCGGGTGCCGAGGGGGTTTTGGTTCCTCCCGTGACGATTGAGCGAGGATCGACTGTCGACCCTTCGCCCGGGTTTCCTGTCGCCGGGACCTTTGTCGGAGCCTCGGGGACGTCCAAAGCCTCCGAAATGCGAGCCACCGCCGGAGAGGAGCGCGAACGGGGGATGCATGCGCGCGTCAAGGACTGCGGGGCGGGCACGTTGTTAGCTAAAGAAAAGGTGGATAGCAAAAAGCGCCGATCGCCGTTCGACCTGACTCAAGAAACGACCGTTCATTTCCTTCACGATTCCGGGGCCAGAAATTTTGACAGCTCGGACACGAGAGGCCCAAGAGCGACACCGAAGCGGCGCCCAGATCTCACGGGCGCCCCGCACGGACCCGATGAGCGCCTCGACGACCATCGCGGCTGCGACCCGGCCCACCGCGGTCGGTTCGCACGCGCGCGCCGACCCGCGCCTGCTCGGCGCGGCGCCGCGTCCCTCCGCGCGCCGCGTCGGCCCCGGCGCGGGACCCCCCGGCCAACGACCGTGTGGTTCCGTAGGACGGCGCCTCAAGCCGCTCGCGGCCGCGGGGCTTCCTCCGTTCCAGAGCTCGGTGGAGGACGAGCGCGACATGTTCGATCTCATCAACAACATGGAGTACGACGACTCGTGGGTGACCTACAAGCCCCCGCCTCCGCCCACGGAACCGACGGAGACGCCCGCCCCGGTGTACGGCACATCCCCAGACGACTACGGCAAAAAAGCCGTCACCGCCGGACAGAGCGCCAAGGCTGTCGACCTGTTCGAACGAGCCGCGACGCCCATCGGGACGGTGGAGCGCGCGGAGGCTGCGCTCGCGGCGTCACGCGCCATGCAGACCAAGGGCATCATCAAGGTCAACCCGGGAACCACGGTCATTCGCGAGAAGCCCACCGCGCGGTCGTCCAAGGAGGAAGTCATCGAATCCAAGGAAGCCGTCAACTTTGCCAAATCATTCGCCGAGCGAAGAGCCGCGGAGGAGGCCACCAGGCGAAGCTCCGACCCTTCCGCGCGCCTCCAGCAGATCACCGAGAGCATGCGCGAGGACCAAGTCGCGCGCGAGAGGCTCGCCGCGAAGACCCGCGACGAGTCAGCCAGACGAATGTCACGGAGCAGCACCTACTACGGAGGCTCGGGGTACAGCACCCCCGGGGTGGAATCCACCACCTCGTCCACCAGCGGCGGCTACGGCGCCGACGCCACAACTGGGGGACTCGACGTCGGCGGGTCCGGTGACGCGAAAAGGCTCGGGCCGAAGTCCGATTTCTGGGAGTGGTCGCCGCCGTCGATGCCGGGGAGCGGACCCGCGGGGGCGTCGAGCTCGTACTATCCTCCCGAGATGCAGCGGCAAAAGGCGCCGTCGTACACACGCCGCGTGGAAGCCGCGGTGGAGGTGATGGAACGCGCGCCGGAGCGCACCCTGGACCTCCAGTTCGAGACGACGATCGAGCAGCAGAACACGACGCTGCCCCAGTTTCAGAGCCAAGCCGCGCCCGCGCCGGCGCCGCCGAAGGTTGAGGAGCCCAAACCCGCGACTCCGCTCGGTCAGCAAGCGGCGCAGGTCCAGGAGCTCCAGGAGGTGTACACCGCCGCCGCCGCCACCGTATCCGATGCGGCGATCCTCGCCGCGGAGCAGAGGTACGACGTGGACGTCGCCACGCCGGCGCCGGCGGGTCTCTCCGGGGCTAGCGTCGAGGCGAGCATCGAGGACGCGCTCTCGAGCCCGGTTCGCGAGCTGGGCGCCGAGGACGGCGCCAAGGAGGGAACCCTGACGTCCGGCGCTCGGTGGTGGAGGGAGGAGGGCAAGGAGTACCTCGAGGACGGTAAGGTTATGTCCTGGACGGTGATTCGCGGCACGAGCGCCGACGGAGCGGTTGAGTGGGAGGAAAAGTTTTGGGAAACCTCCGACGCGTTTACGTACAGAGAGCTCGGCGCGGTCAAGTCCGGCCGCGACTCTAACGGGCAGGCGTGGCAGGAGTCCTGGAAGGAGCTCTACAACCACGACGCCGACAGCCTCCCGTTCATCCACCGCGAGGCGTCCAAGTGGTCGCACACCCCCAAGGGCCAGTGCTGGTCCGAGGGGTGGACCGAGGACTATCGCGCCGACGGCTCCGTGGATCGCTACTGCGAAAAAACCGGGAGCCTCGAGGACGGCGCCGCGCCCGACGACGGGCACGCCAACCGATGGACCGAGAAGTGGGGCGAGAAGTGGGACGGCCACGGCGGATGCATCAAGTGGACCGACACGTGGGCCAGCCGCGATCACACCGAGGGCGGCATGGCCAACGCGCCCTCCAGGTCGTGGGGAGAAAAGTGGGAGGAGAAGTGGGGTGACGAGTACAACGAGAACGGCCGCGCGGGTCTGCGGCAAGGTCTCTCCTGGGACGGAGTCGGCGGCGATCATAAGGAGCGCACGTGGGGCGAGGAGCACTACCCCGACGGCCGGCTTCACAAGTACGGCAACTCCAACGACGGTTCGCAGTACTGGGACGAGTGGTGCGACGGCGCGGGCGGCTGGTGGGAGACGGCGCCGTCGTTCGGGTGGCACGAAGCCGTCGGACACTCCCCTTACCTCATGCAGGTGAAGCTGCAGCCGAGGGCGGTGATGGGCAAGGGGAAGGGCGGACGCAACATCATCACCCCGCACCGGTCCAAGAGCGGGGGCAGCACGACGAGCGGCGCCGACCGGGGCGTCGCGGGGGGGTATAAACCAAACGCCTACCGCGGCAGCGATAACAACCCGTACAAGCAGGCCAAAGAGAACCCTAATCCCGGGGGATACAACGGCGGATCCTCCAACCCTTACGGATACCCCAACGGCGGTGAAAGTAACGGCGGCGGAGGCCAGGGCCCGCCGGGTGGCTACAACCCCAGCGACCCGAACGGCGGCGGCGGCGTGTACTAGTTTAATTTCAATTCGTGACAGACCCACAGCCTCGTATCGAGCGTCGCGTTGCATGCCCCCGTCGCGTTGTGCGCTCGATCAGCCTTTTCGTTCTCGCTTTAAACACTTACGTGTAGCAAGAATGCCGCTCCTCTCAGCGCCTAATGAATAAACACGAGTTGTCGTCTGATCCCACTACTTGGCTGGGCCGAATTTATTATTTGGGAACTTTCATCGGTTACTTGCCGTTACCGATGAAAGTTCCACCAGACTTGCCAGTCATATCTTTTTGCGTACTCGTATCTTTTTGATTCTTTTTGTCCGCTAATAACCCTCAGCGACCGCGTGAGGTACAACAGTCTCCGAGGCGCCCACGACATTCATTTCAACATGAGCGGCAATGCAGTAACACAGAGCGATACGGCCCAGCCCGAGCAGGTAATAATGTTCACACCGCCTTCTCAGGAGGTCATGGAAAAGGTCGGGAAGGATTCCGTCGGGCACTGGGAGAGCGTGCCGGGCACGAAATGGATTGGTGGTTGCATCCCACTCAAGGTCGACGCCAAGAGGAACGTCTACGCGCCTACAGGAGACGAAGACGTATATCTGATCGAATCAGAGGCTGACGTCACATGTTGCTTCTGCAACAAAATGCACCAGACCACCACAGGCCGATCATCGGGGGGATTGTCCAGCGAAATTGGCCAAGATGAGGAATCACTGCTCCAGCTGAGCGGCAGGATGGTCGATCACACGCGCGACGACGCGGGTTCGCATCTCGTCACGTACCAAGTCGACGGTGTGGATCACGACGGTTTGCTGGTTTCAAGGCAAGACACGTATCGCTTCAGCAACACCGGGGACGCAACGATGACCTTCACGTACACTGAGCCGCACGCCTTCAAGTTGGAGTGCAAGAAAGTGTCGAGGGTTCCCAAGCCCCTCTCGGACCGTTTTCTACGGAAGAAGGAGCAACAAGCAAAAGACCTCCAAAATTCCGTGCAGATGATGAGTGACGCGGATATCGACGCGGCGGTCCGCTTCTGCGACGATGTCCTCTCCGCGCCAAGCCTGGTGCTCCTGCCCCCGACCCTGGAAAAAGGACCCTTAACTTTTGGTTCATTGTTTTGGAAGCACAGAACCGTCACGTACCCGGTCGCGCGGATCGAGACCCCGGACACACCGGCGCTGATTATTAAGATAGAGATACCGTCAAAAGGCGTGTGGGACGCGTCCATTGTCACCGCGTCCGGCGCGTGCGTCGTGCGATCGTCGCTGAAAGCTCCGACCAAGTTTTGCAAGCCCCCCTCCCAAAGCGCGCTCGTGGAGTGGGGCTGCAAGCGCTTCGGCGTGGTTGGAGCGGGAGCGAGTTCTACATTTGAAAAGAAGCAGAGGTGCGGCACGGCACCGGGGCAGGCCATTTTCGCGAAAGGGCCAACGCAAGACGTCGTGTTCTTCGAAGACTTTAACAGCAAGAGAAACGATTGGAAAGTTGCCGGATGCAAAAGCATAGCTTTCGGATGCTTCTATCTTGGTATACCGTGCGCGATATATTACGGTCTACAAGCAGATGGTGAACCGTACGAAGCCCTTTTCAAGACCTTCGGCGGGACGGAAATCGGGGGTTTCAAAATAGAGAAGCACCGGGAGTGTTGTGTGACAACGGACGACTCCTTGCCAAAGACCGAAGCTGTCGTGCACTTCGGAAGCATGACGGCTGAACAACGGCGCTTAGCGCTCGTCGTGATAATGCATGGCGCGGCGTTGGCGGCGCACCCAAAAGAAAAAGGAGGAGGAGGAGGAGACGGCGGCGGCGGCGGAGGAGGAGGATGAGGGCGACGCCGGTTTGGTGTTTGCGGAATGTTTGCGGAATAAAAGTAAATCTGTTGTTTTCTACGCCGCCGCCCGTGAACGCAACGCTCGTCGCTCCGCGAGCATCGCCTCCAACTCCTCGCGAAGATCCTCAGCCCCGACGAGCTTACTCGTCATCACAACCTCATCTGTACCCTCCACCTCGTCCCTGCGCGTGGTCTTGACCGTCTCCCAGCGCTCCACGGCCCGAATCTTCTCCTCGCAGTCGGCGATTTTCCCGTTTAGTTTTGAAATCGCATCCGCGAGGGCGTCCGCGCCGACCCTCGCCCTGGTCTCCACCGACGAGCACTTCTCGCCGAACCTCAGCGACTGCGTGGTCTCAGCCGCGTGCTCGTGCTCCTGCGCGCACGTCACCACGACCGCCGTCTTGCTGTTCCCGCCCAACGCCGGCGCGAGAAGCGCGGTGAGCTTGGAGTCGTGGAAGGGAACGTGGGGAGGGGGCGCGCCCTCCTCCCTGCACTTGCGCGCCTCGTGGAGCGCGTCGACGCACTGCTTCAGCGCGAGCAGACCGGAGTTGATGTTGAGCGCCTCCGTGAGGCGTCGTCTGCTCTCGTAGTACTCGGCCCAGGGGACCGTGCCGGGCGCGGCTACGCCTTCGTTCGCCAGAGACTTTTTCAGGCGCTCCGACCCCCCCAAGTCGGCGAGGAAGAGACGCGATCTCATCTCCTTCCCCGTCTCCTCGTCCGTCTGCACGAGGGACACGGTGAACACGGCGTGCGCGCGCGATGACCTGGCGTTCATCGCGGTCGCCGCGCGGCGTTTCTGCGCGTCTCCATCCTCGAGAGCCCTTCGCACGTCCCCCATGTCTCCAACCGCGACCTCCGTGCTGCCCTCCAGGATGTACCCGTGGCCGGCGACGCGGGAGTTACCGACGGGCGCGCCGCCTCTGAGCAGGTCCGTCATCTCGTCACCGAAAATCTCCACGTACGACACCGCAATCTTGGACGTCACGCCCAAGGTACGCCTCCGTTCGTCGGCGGCTGTGAATATCTCCTCGCACGCGCGGGGAACCAAGCCCCTGCGTTCCGACTGTTCATCCAGCTCGCCAAACATCGTGTGGGTCTTGCCGCTGCCCGTCTGTCCGTACACGATGATGGTGGCGTTGACTCCGTTGACGACGTCGGCGACGAGGGATCGCGCGGACTGTTCGTACACGTTCACCTGAGCGGCTCCGTCGGAGAAGACGGCGTCAAAGGCGAACTCGCGAAGGCCCACGCCCGGCGCCACCGCCATCACGCGCCCTTCCTTCTCGTCAACCTCGAGGATGCCGCACGCGAAGTCGTATCCCTCAACGACGGAGGACCCGGGTTTGTCGTCCTTCATGGCGTCGTTCTTCGTCTCCTTGTCGACGTTGGTCAGGTCGGTCAGCGCTCCGGCGTGATCGATCATCCTCTCGCAGACGTCGGCGTCGGCCCACGGGCTTCTCGAAGCCTCCTCGCCCCGCCCGCTGTCCATCATGAGCACCCGCATGGCGTCCGCGGTGGTGGTCCCGGCGCCGCGCTGCGCCTTGATCATGCGGAGCCTCTGGTGCAGGGGCAGGATGACACCGCTGCCGGGGAGACCCGCGGCTGGACCCGTCGGAGCGGAGCCGACGTTCCTGGGACGCATTCGGACGCCTACGCGGATGGAGCCAGCCTCGAACTGCGCAGCCTTGATCCAGGTGTCGGAGGCTTCGCCCTCCGCCGCCGTCAGGCGCGCGAGCCTCTGCTCCGCGGTCTCGTTCTCGTCATCGCCTTCGTTCGAGGCGTCCCGCCATCGATCGCGGCACGTCCAGAGGCGAAAAAACTCGCGACGCCAGGTGCCGCCCGACACGGGCGCACCGCTTCCCTCGGTCTCCGAGACGTACAGCTTGGACTCCCGCGCCAGCTGATACGTCACCGGTTTCCACCACAGCTGGTCGGAGTCCCTCTGCATGTCTCTCAGCGCCACGCACGTGCACGCGGCGGACGCCGAGTCGCGCACCGTCGCGAACTTCAAGATCTCCGTCGCCAAATCGAAGTGAAGCCCCGGCGTTCGCGTCTCCGGTAGGGACGTATCGGCCTCACCGGCGCCCGCGGCGGTGGACGGCGCGTTTCCCATATTTCCCGCGACTCCGCGACTCCGGTCGATGGGGTCGAAGCGCGCGCGCTGGAGGTATGGCGGGTCGGTCAACGCTTCCCGCTTGAGGGGAACAAAAACGATGGTGACGATGACGTTGAAAAAAGTTTTGGCATTTTCAGATTCCTCCCGCAGTTGTCCGTTGAACAGTCTGGCTGGTTGCAGCTCGCGGAGCCACTCGTTGGAATCTCTGCCGGTAACACTTGCCGCCAAAATAGGCGCGGGAAGGCCGAACAAAGCGCAGAACACGTGCACACCGCCAACCCCGGGAGGATCCCGAGGACGAGGAAGGTCGACCGCGACCGACTCGATCAGCTCACAGGAATCACAGGACTCACAGGACGGCGACCGCAGGCGACATTGCCTTCGCTCTTCCCGACCCGCTTCCCGATCGTCAGAACAGGATTCTCGACACCATGTCAACCAAATGGAAGCACAACTTCAGCGCCGGTCCCTCCGCGGTCGACGCGGGCGTCCTCGCGAAACTCAGCGCCGAACTCGCGTCCTTTGAGGACACTGGCATGGTAAGTGTCAATGTCGCGTGAGCCCGGGCGTCGCGTTCACCTCTCGACCCGGTCCGCGGCGCTAATCTCTCCCCGGCTGATCGACCGCGACCTTTCGCTCCGCGAATCGTCTCGCGACCACCCCTCGCATTTGAAATTTCCGGCCTTTGAATCTTTGTGCTAGCTAGTGGCTCGACGACCTCGCCCGCGCGTCCACCTCGTTTCCGTCATCTCACCCGCGTACCTCCCCCCCTCGCAGGGTCTCATCGAGCACTCTCACCGCGACGCGGGAGGCCCCGTCCAGCGATGCATGGCGGACACCTGCGACCTCATGCGAGAGGTGCTGGACATCCCCGACACGCACGACGTGCTCCTCATGCACGGCGGCGCGCACGCGATGTTCGCCGGGGTTGCCATGAACCTCGGCGGCGAGATGGGTGCCAAGGCTGACTACGTCGGCGACGGCTTCTGGAGCAAGCGCGCCGCGGGCGAGGCGAGCAAGTACTGCGCCGTACGGCACGTGGGACTGACCAGCGAGCTCGGCGGCGTCGCCATACCGCACTCGTCCACCTGGAACGTTGACCCGACCGCCGCGTTCGTGCACGTCACCGCGAACGAGACCATCGACGGCCTCGAGTACCACGTCGATCCGACGATGCCCGAGGACGCGCCGCCCCTCGTCGGCGATTTCACCTCCACGCTGCTCTCCAGGCCCGTGGACTTCTCCAAGTACGGGGTGGTCTACGCGAGCACGGGGAAGAACCTGGGTCCGAGCGGCCTGTTGGTCGTCATCGCGCGCAAGGATCTGCTCACGGGCGAACGTGAGATGTCCATCTGCCCCGGCGTCATGTCCTGGTCCGCGGCCGCGAAGAGCACTCCGATCCAGAACATCTGGAACACGCCCAACGTTTTCGGGATCCGGGCGTTACAGCTCGTCCTCGAGGACTGCAAGGCGAAGGGCGGCGTCGCGGCTATGCGGGCGCGAGCGACCCGCCGTGCATGGAGCGTCTACGACATCATCGACGCCAGCGAGGGCTTCTACATCAACGACGTAGAGCCCGAGTTCCGCTCGACTATGACCATCCCCATCAAGTGCAAGACGCCCGAGATCGAGAAGAGGTTCGCGGAAGAGTCCGAGAAGGCTGGCTTCTACAACCTCAGGGGCCACCCGCTCTTCGGGGGGCTCAGGGTCACCATGTACAATCAGCTTCCGGACGATGCCGTCGAGGCGTTGGTCGGTTTCATGCAGGAGTTCCAGATGAATTCATCGGTCACCTCCGACTCCGACGAGGAGGTCGCCATGTTCGGCGTAAACGGCAAGACGGCCTACGCCAGCTCGCCCCCGTCGGTGCTCAACGCGTTCGCATTTTAAGGATTCTTTATTCTGATCAGTCGCTGATCCGCCGAAGGGCATATATATAAGGGCCGGATAGACCGGAGCAAGGATTGTGAGTCTGCCAAAATATAGCAGCCAACTTTGTACCTTCGTAAATAACAATATATACGCATTGCAAACCCCTCTACATATAGCCGTGGGGCCAGTGACGGCCTCCCTGTTGGGTGGTTCCCGCCGGCTTCTCGTCCTGCTTCGCCTTCCAGGACTCGTACATTGCGCCGGTCCTGTTATCCGCGCTCCACTCAAACTCGTACTTGCCGATGACGATGCGGTCGCCCTCGCCCGCGCCGGCTTCGTTGAGCGCCTTCTCAACCCCGGACATCTTCAGCACCTGCGCGAACCTCTTGAACGACTCGAAGTAGTCCCAGTTGGTCATCTGCACGAACCGCTCGATCGCGGCGCCCTTGACGTAGAACGCGTAGGGCTCGTCGATGACCTCGAAATCGCTGAGCTCCTTGCCGTCCGCCCTCCTGGCAACCACGCCCCGCCTCGCCTCCGCCTTCCGCGCCTCCTCCTCGTAATCGATCGGGGGAAGGGCCTCGAGCGCGTCCTTCGTCGCGGTCACGAGCTCCGCGACGCCCGAGCCGTCCAGCGCGCTGACGACGTGCGCGTCCACACCGCGCGCGCGGAACTCCCCCTGAAGCTTCAGCGCTTTAACCGCCGCGGCTTCCGAGGCGTCAACCTTGTTCAGCGCCACAATCTCCGGTTTGTCCCCAACCTCGGGGTCGAAGAGGAAGATCTCGTTGCGGATGGCGTCGTACTCGTCCACGACGTGGTCGCTGGTGCAGTCCAGCACGTGCACGAGGACCCTGGTACGCTTGACGTGCCTGAGAAACTCAAATCCGAGCCCCACGCCCTCGCTGGCGCCCTCCAACAAACCGGGTATGTCGGCGAAGACCATGCGGGTGTAGTCGCGCTCAACCACGCCGAGGTTGGGGACGATGGTGGTGAACGGGTAATCCGCGATCTTTGGCTTGGCGTTGCTCACGCCGGCGAGCAGCGTGCTCTTCCCCGCGTTGGGCACCCCGATGATCCCCACGTCCGCCACCAGCTTGAGCTCCATCTCGACCCACAGCTCGGTGCCCTCCTCGCCGTTCTCGGCAATCTGCGGAGCCTTGTTCTTGGCCGTCTTGAACGACGCGTTACCGCGACCGCCCCGGCCGCCCGCCACGATCATCTCCCTGTGCCCGTGCGCGAACATCTCGGCGATGACCTCCCCGGTGTCGGTGTTTCTCACGACTGTGCCGGGGGGGACCAGCACGGTGCGGTCCCGCGCGTCGCTCCCTTGCATCCTCTTGCCCCCGCCGTTCCCGCCAGCCTCCGCGCGATGGTGTACCTTCTTGCGGAAACCCACCAACGAGTTGATGCCCTCGTCCGCCTCGAAGAAGATGGCGCCGCCGTTGCCGCCGTTGCCACCGTACGGGCCGCCTTGCGCGACGAAAGCCTCTCTTCGAAACGCCACCATCCCGCGCCCGCCGTCGCCAGCCTTGATGTAAATCTTCGCGGTGTCGAAGCACCGCATCTCGGACGGTATCCCGCGGCTGCGTGTCTCGCCGTCCGCGTCCGCCTCGAAGTCGTCGTCGCCGCCGAGGTCGAATTCCACCGCGCCCTTCGCCTGACTGGCGCGGTACTTGGCCTCGATGTCGGCGTACGCCGCGGTTTCCATCGCGGTCCTGCCCTCGAACACGTCCTCTTCGTCGTCGTCCGGAGAATCCCATCCTTCGGTTTCGTCGCCGTAGTCGTCGACGTCGGCGCCAAAGTCCACGAACCGCGCGTCTTTGGCTCCGACGACGTAGAAGGATTCCTCCTCCTCCCGGGTCGCCGCCCTCGCCTGGCTGCGCGCGGTCTCCTTCTCGCGCATGTCCTCGCGGAACTCCGCGAGCCCGTCGGCCCATCCCGCGCCGAAGGTTTCCTTCTGCACGGGCTCGTCCGCGCGACGAAGGTTGAGGTTTTGGCCGTCCCACCCGCCGAAGGGCATCTCGCCGAATCGCGTCGGCGGCGCCTCGTACGCGACGTCGCTCACCTCCAGGGGCGAGTCCATGGCGAGGATGTCGGACAGGGAGGTGGACGCGTCCGCCTCGATGACTTCCTTGACCTTCACGGATTTGGGTCCGTCGTCGGAGGGGAGGACGTAGAGGTCGGGGCGCGGGGCGGCGGTCCCGCCACCGCCGGCGAGCTTGGCCTTTTCTCGCTTCTTCTTCGACCCGCCGCCTGTCTTGGTCTTGATGGGGGACGCCTTCTTGGTGCTCCTGCTTCGGGCTCCCGCGCGAACCTCGAAGGCGGCGGCGCGACGAGCTCCGCGGTTGGCACCTATACGCGGCACCGGGGCCGGGACGAGCGCGAAGCGCGCGGAGAGGGCGGTCGACATACCTGCTGACCTAAGGTAGGTGGACGTGTCGCCCGAGAGAGAATGCGGTGGGGCGCTTTTTCTCACCCGGATGAAGAAAAGAAAGTCGTCCGCTGGGGATGAAATCCAAACACAAAATACGATCCAAAATCCGGTCAGGGAAGTTAACCCGACGTTTCGATATTTTCACCCTCCAGCGTGGCCCTTTTTTGCGCGCGAGCAGCGGGAAGCAGTCGAGTGTGAGCCATAAATTGTGTTTTACTCGTCTTTTGATTGGAGGAGAAACGAGAGACTCTCCGGGCTCGCGGGCCTCGGCCGAGTTTTTTCGGCATTCGTGTGTTCACGAGGTTGGGTGCGGACGCGCCCGGCGACGTCACACCGCAGTGAGCGGGCTCGGTTTGCACCGTCCCACTCGTGCACGACAAGAAACAGCGCTCGGACCGGTCATATCCGAACACCGAACGCGCGTGTGAGGGCGAATTCCGAAGCACTCGACGGTTTTCGGTCTTCTGTGCAGGAAGCGTCGCGGGTGAATTTTACCGCCCGCGACTTCCACCCGGAAAGCGCGTCGCCGCCAGTCAGCGAGGGCGCATAACCGGTCGGCGGAGGGATCTTTGACCTCCCGACACCATGCAGGTGTGTGTCCGATCTTTAATTCCGATCGCGATCGTCTCAAACCGCGACGCGTTCGTCATCCACAACACCCATCTTCCGGCGCCAGCCTGTAGAACGAAACGAGGGGAGCCTCCGTTCGCCTCACGCGCTCGCTGACCGTGCCGTCCCTCGCCCCTTCTCAGGCTCCCGCGCAGTCTCAGGCTGCCTACAGCTACGGCAACCAGCAGATGGCGCCGAACCCCTACGCCATGTGGCCCCAGGTGCGCCTCACATCCGCGTTCAACCACGCTCATCCGGCGCACACCCTGGCAACCCCTCCGTCTCTCGTCAGAGAAGAAAAGAAAAGAAGTTCGCCGGACGCGTGATCACGACTCGTTCCCGCTCGTCACCGTCGCGCGTTATAACTGACCGAGCGTCACCCACGTCCTTCCAAACGCAGGCCATGTCCAATCCGTACGGCGGCGCGAACCAGTTCATGTACCCAGGCTACATGGTGCGCGCCCTCACCCCCCACACCCGTCGCTTTCAAAAGAATCCCCCAGATATTTGTCAACGAGTGCGCCAGAAGCGAAGTTTCACCCACACTTTTTTCTAACCCCCACTTCCCGCCACCCACCAAAACCTTTCCTCTCATCAGGGATCTAACCCGTACGGCGCCGGCGCGAACGGCGACGCGAAGGACGCGACCGCCAACGGCGATGCCGCCGCCTACACCAACGGCGCGGCTGCCATGTGGCACGAACAAGCCGCGGCGGCGAAAGCCGCGGGGGGGGGCGCTGGCGCCGCCGCCGCCGCTGGCGGCTCCGGCGGCTCCGGCGGCGAGGTCTGGATGGACGAGAGGGAGCTGAAGCGCCAGCGCAGGAAGCAGTCCAACAGGGAGAGCGCGCGGAGGAGCCGGCTGAGGAAGCAGGCGGAGTGCGAGGACCTGGGCGGGCGCGTGGATGCGTTGTCCACCGAGAACGTCACCCTTCGCGCCGAACTGGCGCGGCTGAAGGAGACCTGCGGCGCCCTGGAGACGGACAACACCGTGCTGACGGACAAACTCAAGGATCTCAAGGGGCCGGACGCGGTGGAGGCTGTCAAGAAGGAGGTGGCGAAGAAGAAGGAGGTGGCGAAGGGTGAGGAGGAATTAAAGATGAAAGAAAACGAAAAAAACGGGAAAAACGGGGAGCTGACCAACGGAAAGTGGAAGGCTGAGGCCGCTTAGGCCAATTCGTGACGTCGGATTTCGGCCGATGGGGAAGAATGAGGAAGAAAGAAACGCACGCCACGCACGACGCGACGCAACACATGTTTTTTAGAATGGAGAACCGGGCAAGGGCGCCGGTCAGTTTTTAGCAGGCTCGACAAGAGACGAGCCACACGCCCGTGTCGATCGAGCGGCGACGGTCCATTACAGCCGCGCTCTCTCGACGACGGATGTACAATTTGATTTTAGTGCACGCAAGCGTTAACGATGTGTTTGAAAGAAATGAATTGCCAAAAGCTACGCCGCGCCGAACCGACGGTGTTTCCCTCCAGCCGCACCCCCGCCGCTCTTATTACTCTTTTACTGCTCGGGCTCCTCAGGGTGGAGCTTGATCAGGTCGTCGATGCGCAGGATGGTGAGCGCCGCCTCGGTGGCGAACTGGATGCTCTTGAGCTTGGAAAGCGCCGGCTCGAGCACGCCCTCGCCGAGGTTGTTCTTCAGCTCGCCCTTGACGAGGTCGAGGCCGTAACCGGCGAGGTGCGCCTTGTCCGGCTTGGTCTGGCTCGCGTGGTGGTACGCCCTGAGCTTGGCGACGAGATCCGTGGAGTCCTTGGCGGCGTTCACCGCGAGCGTCTTGGGAATCACGAGAAGCGCCTCGGCAAACTCGGCGATGGCGAGCTGCTCGCGGGATCCGAGGGTGGTGGCGAGGGATTCGAGGTAAACGGAGAGAGCCGCCTCCACCGCGCCGCCGCCCGCGACCACCTTCTCGGACTCGAGGGTACGCTTCACGATGCAGAGGGCGTCGTGGAGGGAGCGGTCCACCTCGTCGAGCATGTAGTCGTTGGCGCCGCGGATGAGCATGGTGCACGCCTGCGTGTTTTTGCAATCCTTGAGGACAATCATGTCGTCGTCGGACACGCGCTCCTCGCAAACCTCGGCGCAGGAGCCCAGAGACTCCGGGTCGAAGGTCTCGTTGCCCTCCATGTCCGCCAGGGTGAGGAGGATCTGCGCGCCGGTAGCCTTGGCGACGCGGCGGAGGTCATCCTTGGGCACGCGGCGGCACGCGATGCATCCAGCCTCGACGAAATACTTGAGCGCCATGTCGTCGACACCCTTGCTGCAGAGGATGACGTTCGCGCCGCCGTCGATCATCATCTTGATACGCCTCGCGGTGATGTCGAGCTCCTCCTGCCTAATGCGCTCGAGCTCCTTCGGGTCGCTCACCAGCACCTGCACCCCCATCTGCATCTTGGTCTTCTGGAGGTTGAAATCCACGCAGGCAATCTTGGCGTTCTTCACGCTCTTCACCATGCCCTGCGCCGCCCGTCCCAGGTTAAGCGCGTACCCCTTGATCACCTGCGACTCCTTCACGGACTTGCCGTGCGACTTGAGGATGTTGATGCTCTTGATCGGGTACCTCGCGTCGCCGTAGTCGTTGTAAGTCTTGATCGACGTCGCCGCGTCGACAACCATCCGAGCGAAAAAGTCGCTATCCGCGCCGACAATCTTGGAGCTCATGCTCGTCTTGGCGCAGTTCAGGATCGTCTCCGGACCAAGCGTGTCGATCGGCGTCGACAGCTTGTCCTCGATGTACTTCACCGCCTCGCGCATCGCCAGGCGGTAGCCCGCGATGATGGACGTCGGGTGGATCTTGTTGCGGACCAGGTCGTTAGCCCGCTTGAGCAGCTCACCGGCGAGGATCACGACGGAGGTGGTGCCGTCGCCGACCTCGCGGTCCTGGAGCTCCGCGAGCTCCACGAGGATCTGTCGGAAAGGGTTCGATGTGTGGGTTCGGTCAGGGTTCGGTCGCTCGGGAAAAAGGGCCGTCGCTCGGATCTGGCTGGATCTTTGACTTTTTTGAAGCGGTTCGAGGTGTGGGCTGGGCGCACCTTGGCCGCGGGGTGCTCGACCTCGAGGAGTTTGAGGATCGTGGCGCCGTCGTTGGTGATGGTGACGTCACCGATGTCGTCCACGAGCATCTTATCCAGCCCGACGGGACCCAAGGAGGTCTTCACGATGTTCGCCACCGCCTGAACCGCCATCACTGCGGGAGGAGGGAACGAAAAGGGCGGCAAAGGGCGGGTCAGCGGTCGGCGTCGGAGCGCGGTGACGCGTCCGTTCGGTGAAGTGAGGGCGAGTGCGTGGGGTTCGGAAGGATGGCGTTGGTCCCGCCGGGCGCCCACGCGGTTCGAGACGGGCAAAAGCCGAGCGTCGACGCCGCGATCGGGCGATGATCCGCAGCCGTCCTCCAAACCGCCACGCATCTACAGGGACGGGTCTTTGTTTTGATCGAACGCTTCGACGGAGGGGGAAAGGCGGCGCACCGTTGTTGGTGCGCACGTCCTGGCCGGACATGCGCTCGCCCTCGACGAGATCATTTCCTCCGAACATGTTGATACTCTGAGTGTCCTTCGACCGCTCGTCGCCTTCGGGAGTGGCGGGGAAGAGAAGGAGACGGGATCTCGAGAGGACGATCTGTTGGTTATTTGAACCAAAAAGCTTTTCGCTTATGCAAAATACGAGATCTTGAGTATGATTCTCAGTTACGAATTAGCGTGATTGCTATTTGAAAATCGATCCCACCGAAAAGACTGTTTGGATCGATTCCCCCAAAGCAAGCGTCGGAGCGACCGCCGCCACTCGGCCAACAATCAATCTCAGAGTCCGATGGCGAGCGTCCTACCGAAGCTCCGGGCCCTCGGGGACCGGCTTCGGTCGAGGCTGGGCCTCGATGGGGGTTCGTCGGACACCACCGTCGCGGTCGACACCAAGGATGCGAAAACGTCCGACGCGTGCGGCGCCGAGAGCTGCTGCCGCGTCGACACCGGCGATGCGAAGAACTCCGCCGGGTGCTGTCGCGCCGACGACGACTCCGAGTCGCAGAAGCGCGCGACCGTGACCGGGGGCAAGATCCTGCACGGATCGCAGACGGGCACCGCGCGCAGGCTGGCGCACAAGCTCGCCAACTCCCTCCGCACCAGACACGACGTCGACCTCGAGGTGGTGGACGTGGCGGACTACGACCCGGAGGACCTGGTCAAGGAGAACGTCGTGCTCGTGGTTCTCTCCACGTACGAGTCCGCCGACGGCGCCGCCCCGCCCGACGCCGCCCGGTGGTTCTGCAAGTGGGCGTCCGAGAGCTCGAGGGACGAGCGGTTCGGGATGCTGTACCTCGCCAAGGTCAAGTTCGCGGTGTTCGGGTGCGGCAACAGGGAGTACGGAGCCGAACGATTCAACGCGGCGGCCAGGACCCTCGACGCCGATCTCGCCAGGCTCGGCGGCGAACGCGTTCTTCGCCGGTGCGACGGCGACGAGAGCTCGGGGAAGATGGAGGAACAGTTCCACGACTGGGCGGACAGGCTCGCCGTCCGGGTCAACCCGAGCGGCGCGAACAAGGGAACACAAGGTGGACGGAATGGCAAAGGTGCGAAGAAGGTTGACGGGCGCGGGTCGTCCGCCGCGGCGAGGGCGTACGCGCAACAGACCAACCTGCCGCCCGCCGACGACGACGACGCAGCGCAAAAGAAGGAAACCTTTTACGACACCGACGCCGAGGAAGGCTCGGGAGACGACGACGACGACGGCGCCGAGGATGGAGGGTCCGAGGACGGCATGGACATGGAGGACCTGGGCGGGAATGAGAGCGGTGAGAAGCGCGAGATGGTGACGCCGCAGTTGCGAGCCGCGCTGACTAAGCAAGGGTACAAGATCCTCGGCTCGCACTCCGGCGTGAAGCTGTGCCGGTGGACCAAGGCGCAGCTCCGTGGACGCGGCGGGTGTTACAAGCACTCCTTCTACGGTATCGAGTCGCACCGGTGCATGGAGACGACGCCCAGCCTCGCGTGCGCCAACAAGTGCGTGTTTTGCTGGCGGCATCACACAAACCCGGTTGGTCGCGAGTGGCGGTGGAAGATGGACGACGCGGAGGAAATCGTCGAGAAGGCGTTGCGCGAGCACCGCGGGATGATCAAGCAGATGAAGGGCGTCCCGGGGGTCATACCGGAGCGGTTCGACGAGGGTATGGACCCGAGGCACTGCGCGTTGTCGCTGGTGGGCGAGCCCATCATGTACCCCGAGATTGACAAATTCGTCGGGTTGCTACACGACAAGCGGATCAGCACCTTCCTGGTGACCAACGCGCAGTTCCCCGACGCGATCACGAACCTGCCGGCCATCACTCAGCTGTACGTCTCCGTCGACGCCGCGACGCCGGAGACGCTGAAGGCGATCGACAGACCACTATTCGGGGACTACTGGGTGAGCGCCCGGACTCTTTTCTTCACCTCTCGTTTGTTTTTGGTTTTTTCACGGCTCGCTTCCGTGGCGCCACTTTGTCAAACAGCGTTTGCTCCCGTCATGGGCTCATGTCTGCCGCGTGGTGCCGATAACGACGTTGCCTGAAGATCCCGCGCGGTGCTATCAGTGCGCCGCCCGGGATAAATGGCCAACCACATCATGGCCGTCCACACGACTTTCCTTTCCCCGCGGATGTATGACTTTACGACTGAACCGCGCCGCTGACCGCCGTCTCCTCACCCGCTCATCGCAGGATCGCTTCGTGGGCAGCCTCACCTCCCTCCGCGACAAGAACCAGCGCACCGTGTACCGCCTCACGCTCGTCAAGGGCATGAACGCGGCGGACGCCGGCGAGTACGCGAAGCTCATCGACCTCGGCAAGCCCGACTTCATCGAGATCAAGGGCATGACGTACTGCGGCGCCACCTCCGGGGCGTCCAACCTCACGATGGAGAACGTCCCTTATCACGATGAGGTCAAGAAGTTCGGCGAGGACCTCTGCGCGGCTAGGTTGAAGCAGCAGGGTGGGGACGTGGGCGGGGAGCTCACCGGGGGCACGCCGGCAGGGGCGGAGTACGGCCTCGCGTGTGAACATTCGCACAGCTGTTGCATCTTACTCGGAAGGAAGGATCCATATCTGGTCGACGGAAAGTGGCACACGTGGATCGACTACGAAAAGTTTCAGGACCTGGCGGCGAGCGGCGCGCAGTTCAAGAGCGAGGACTACATGCTGCCCACGCCGCACTGGAGCGTGTGGGGCGCGGAGGAAGGGGGATTCGACCCGGGGGAGACGCGGGTGCGCAAAGTCAGAAACCACCCGGGGAAGGACTCCGCTCAGTCCTCTCCCCGCCCCCCCGCGAATTAACATCTGACAACAAAGCGTCTGAGCGAATCCATCTATTCATTCGTCGATCGAATTCATTCATTCCTAGCTACGTAGTTCCCCTATGATCGCCCCGTACTTCTCGCGGTTCACCGCCAGGTGGTGGAGCAACTCCTCCGCCGCCTCGGGCAAAATCGCGGAGAGACCCTCCACCATCGGCCCGCACACAAAGTCGATGAACGAAACCTGGTTCTGCGCCGTGGTGCTGGGCGTGGACAACTCCCGGTCGCAAAACGCCGCGACCCTCATGCCGAGTTGCCGCTCCTTATCGCCCTGTTTGTACGACTCCTCCGCGATGCACTCGCCCCACCGTCGGCACGTCTCAAACGGCCGAGCCGGATTGGAAACATCCGCGCAATGCAGAGTGAAACAAATCGCCAGCGTTGGATCCGACAAGTCACTTACACTCAGCGCCGCGTCTTCCCCGCCCGCTCCTCTTTCATCGTGAGCCGCCTGTACGATGTCGAGGAAGTCCGCGACGAGCCGGGTGTGGTTCTCCATGTCCGTCGCGAGGATGAGCCTTCGAAGAGTCGCGAGGAACGCGAGTTTCTCCTCCTTCTTAGCGAACATCGCGTCGAGCAAGCCACGCTTCGTCAGCAACGCGCGCAGGACGTGGTAGTGCCCGTTCTCGTTCACGCTCACGTCGTTCCACCGCACAGCCTCGGATGCCTCCGTGCTGACCAGGTGCGCGTTGTTAAGTCCCGGGTGCCCGACGTCGTGAGCCGCGGCGGCGAGTATAAACGCCAGCGCCTGCGTACCACTCAGCTGTCGCGCCAAGCCGGTGGACAGGAAGAACCCGCACGCCTGAACCACGTCCGCGGCGTGCGTCGCCGTGTGGTAATCGTTGTCGTCGTCGTACCCAGCTTCGAGGTCCGTGAGGAACTCCCTGAACTCGAACGAGTCCACGTTCCGGAACGGGTCCAGCAAACCGTGCCCGTCCACCACGGCCCGCACCGTCCTCGCCAAAACACTCGACGGTCCGCCGCCGGCGTCGTCACCGTGTCTCGACTCCCGCAGATCTGTGGCCAGCGCGAGGGCATCGAACCCATCCCACGAGTCCACCGAATGTTCCGTGAACGCCGGGTGCATCGGGCTGGCCGCTCCCGGGTTGTGATTCGGGTCGGCGTTTGAGATTGAGTGCATCGAACGCGTTGTCCCCTTGAACGTGTCCTCGCGGCGTAGCTTGGCATCGTACGCCACCTTGGCCATCTGCACCGCGTGGAAGAACCCCTCGCCGCCTGAGTGGTCGTACTGTGAGAGGAACTCGCGCGCGTTCGCCGGTATGGACGCGCGCCAGTCGGGCCTCGCGTCCGCGCCTTCCCTGAGATTTGCGTCATCCTTGTTCTCGTCAATCATGGACTCCGCGTAGTCGAGCAGGGAGTTTGCGCGGCGGATGATGGCCATGGCGGGGGTATCGTCCTGGGGTAAGTCCGTGGCCTCGGTGAGCACCTTGCGAATCCCCTGGTGCGTCAGCCTGTGCGCCGAGACCTCGGCTCGTAGCACCGAGATTTGCGTCTTCATCTGCGTGGACGTCGCCGGGGTTGAACCGAGGTTGAAGCTCGACTGCCTGACGTGGAAGTTTGGGGCCGGGGTCGAGGGCTTGGGGCCGGGGCTGAACATGCTCACGGTCCCGAGGGTTCGTTCCGTGGCGAACCGTTCGGGAACCGCCTTCCGCACGGGCCGCGGCGAGTCGCACTCGACGTCCCGCGACGAGCTCCTTCGAAGTTTCTCCGCGTCCGCCGAACGCGTCGCTAAATATGAGACGACGCCATCCCCGTCGGCTCCGACCGCCCCGTTTCCCTCCATTGTCGTGCCATCGTGCGTCGCCGCGCCCAACCCCTCCGCGCCTAACCCCATGGTCCGTGACGAAGGCGGTGACGGACCACACAATGCCAATAGAACCGATAGAACCAACAAAAACGTGTTCGAAACGTTCAACGCACGTGCCCAGACGACACGTGTAGAACACGACATTTCGCGTTTCGTTAACGTAAAGTGGTCGAGCCCAACTATTTGCATGTGCGAGTCATGTGGGTAAAACATGTAATTACATATCTAAATTACACACCAATATGGGTATTTGGTTACAAAAGAAATGGGCACAAATTGAGAGAGGGTGTTGGTGTTTTTTCACGATTGCGCGGCTCGCGCTTCACAGCGAGCGGCGCGGCGGGTGCGCGCCACGGTAGGTGAAGCGATACACGTCAGGGATCACCGGTGGGATCACCGGGATCACCGTCTCCGATGACGCGTTCAAAGGCGGAGCTCCCGAGCGAGACGTCCTCGCTGCTGGAGCGGGGAGAGACGCGGGTAACTGAAAAAGATGCCGCGGGGTCGTCTTCGGAGCGCGGGTGGGCGTCTGGGATGCGACGGCGGCCGCTGGTGACCGCGGCGGCGCTCCTGGCGCTCCTCGGCATCGTGTTCGTCGCGGCGGTTGGCCCGATCGGGCCGTGGGGCGAGGCGAGAAAGCTATCGCCGGACGTCACGCAGCCGTACCTCGGCCTCCCGGGATGCAAGTCCGCGTTCACGGTGCCCGCCGAGGGACCCAGCGACAAGTACTCGCCCACGTTCGAGAAGCTGGTGAGCATGGCCGACCAGGTGTACGTCCTATGCGTGGACTGCGCGGAGGTTTCGGTGCCGAGCGCGTGGAGGGATAAGGTGTTACTAGTCGACGGCAAACGCATCGACGACTGCGTGGAAGATCACCACATGGACCACTGGCACCGAGCCACGTTCTCGCACGCCATCGCGGTGTCCCACGCCAGGGCGCGAGGCTTCGGCAACGTCGCGATCGTCGAGGACGACGCGCGGAGCGACTTCACCGTCGTCTTCTCCGACGCCGACTACGAGGACTTCGCCACGCTGCTCAAGCAACCGGGGAGTTGGAACTTCATCCGGCTGGGATGGCGGCCGTACGCGCTGGAAACGAGCATCGGAGACGGGTGCCCGAGACAGTGCCGGTGCACGGAGGTGGTGGGCGCGCGGACGTGCGCGGTTGAATCCAGCGGGTGCGACTTACGCAGCAGCGACGCCTACTTGGTGGGAAGGAGCGCGTACAACTCGTACATTCACCGGCTGCAGCTCGGCGTGGTGGATTTCGACGTGCTGCAGAGCTTTGACAAGATGGTCCTGGTGAACCCGATGGTGAGCTACCAGGAGAAGCTGGACATCACGATGGACTCGCAGAGGGACCTACAGGCGGCGTTCAGGCACAAGTGCGTGGGGTCCGGACCGGCGAGTACGCTGCCGGTGCTGGACGGAGCTAAAGCACAGCTGGCGCCGGCGTCGCGGGGGCTCGAACGCGGATCGACATCCCTCGACGCCCTCGACGCCGACGACATCCTTTTCTAAGTCACTTAGCCGATAGACGATCATACGTGGAATACGATGAATATAGCGATAAGTCTACTCGTACGTACACGCGGATTCCAATAGTTTTTGGTGCTTTATGAACACAGGTGGCTTGTTTCAGCTGCTAGGGGCTACTACGTGGAAAAGATGAGAGAGCAAGACTGATGCTCCTCGGCGCCAATACACTCGCTTGCCAAATCACTCACTTGGTGTCATCCCTGTACTTCTTGTGCAGGGTCTTCTTATACTCCTCCTGGTTCTCCCACAGCTGCGCCGCCTGCGCGTTGAGCGGGCTCTGGTTGTTGGGCTCACCCAGCAGCGACTGAATCGAGAGTAAGATGGTCCGCACGTTGTACACGGCGCTCCACTTCTCTTTTAAGATGTCGAGGCAGATGTTGCCAAACTGGTCGACGTTGGGGTGGAAGCAGGGCGTCTCGAACTTGACCGTCGGGGACTTGAACGGGTAATCGTTGGGAAACGCGAGCGACAGCTTGTACGTGAGACCCTCGTACACCTGTCACGTGAGTCGAGCATGGGTTCCGGTCAGCGGCGGGTGGTTGCCAAAAAGAAGCAAATGGGTGTTGGCAACGCGAATCTCGGCGGGTTCGAGGTAAAAACAGCCCCGCGTCCACGCGGGGAGATCTGCGATCAGGGGGCCGGCGCGGGTGTGGGATTGTGCGCGGGTGTGAGCTACGTACCGTGCCCGCGGCGCCCTCAATCGTCCCAACCCAGCTGAAGATGTTGTCCCCGTCGGGAAAGGCGGAGATGCCGGCGTCCGCGCTCGTCTGCGGGGAAGGCGAAAAGGGGGAACGAAGCTCGGGTCAATAACTCGTCGAAACAAACGCACAGGGGGGGGAGACGCGATTGGGGGTGACCCGCGGGTGCGCGGGCCCGCGACGCGGCTGACTTCGGTCGAACGAACGGGTGGATACGCCGAGAGCGCGGGGTACGCACCATCAGGGACATCAGCTCACTTTGCAGCCTGCGGGAAGACGCGGGGAAACACGAAGGCGACGAGTTAGCGTCGAAGAGATAGATGGGAGAAATGTGGCGGAAGATGCTGGCCGAATTACGCGTCGAGCACGCGCGCGCGACGTCGGAAACTCACCTCCTGGCAACCGAGGCGCTGTCGGATACCCCTCCAACTCCAGACCCGCCCTTTCCGGACCCCTGGGGCCCCGCAATCGCCGCCGTGGAGTTCGTACTCATCCTCTCGTTAAACTGTCGTGAACCCGGCGACGGGAATACCTAAAAAATCCCGAAACGGAAGCCGCCTCCTTCCCGGGACGCGCGCCGCGATTTTACTCCGACGAACGCGAAGTAGGTGGCGTGAGGCCGAATGAGCGAAGGGCTCTCGGCGGTTCGTCAAACGCGCTCGTAAAACGTGCTCGCGCGGGCGACTGTGCCCCGTCTCCGGCGGAAGTCCCGAGGAAACGGAGTGCAAATGGCTATTGCAAATAACGTTTTCCCGGGAAGCAAATCCGAATTCCACTTTCCTCCCTTTCCGCACCGCGTTCACGGTCATCAGGAACCAGGATTTGATCAGATTGCCGCGTCAGCTTTCGGGTTTTTACACTAATTGCCCGTACGACGGCTTTTGAAATTGCAGCTTTTTGGTCGGTCGTGATCCGGTGCGGCAGTGCGGGCAGCCGCAGCCCGAAAACTTTGAAGGCGTGTAAACCGCAGGCAGCCACGCAGATCACTATCCACCCACAGTGGGGGAACCACCGCCGAGGTGCGTCACCGCCGATGACGACTCGCGGATACGCGCTGCGCATCGCGCTCATCGCGGCGATGCTGCTGATCCTGTGCCCGCTCCCGGCGTGGGGCGCCAAGGGAGGCGCGAAGACGCCGTCCAAGCGCGAGCGCAAAGAGGCGTTCGTGTCGAACAACGACGGCACCACGTTCACCGAGGTGTCCGCGATCGTGTTGATCGTCCCGCTCGGCGCCGCCGCCAGACGCGCGCTCGACGCGTGGCGCGGCATCAGGATGAACGCTAAGGGCGAGACGGTGAACGTCGCATCCGGCAAGGTCGTCAGCGCATCCACGGGCGTCGTCGCCGACTTCATCCTCATCGTCGTCCCCGCCATCGCAGCCATGATGTCCCCAGAGGTTGGCATGCCAGCGGTCGCCGGGATCCTCTCCTTGATCCTGCACGTCGGCCTCCGCGCATCCACCAAACGCGACGACTGGTCCTTCCCCGACGGCGTCGCCTCACCATTCGGCGACGAGTCCGCCCCGCACGCCAAACGGCCGTACCTGGCGGCGTACAGAGCAGCCATGACGCTCACAACCGCCGTCGCCATCCTCGCCATCGACTTCCACGCGTTCCCACGCCGTCTAGGTAAGACCCAAACGTTCGGGGTCGGTCTCATGGACGTCGGCACCGGGTCGTTCGTGCTCGCCAACGCGCTGGTGTCCAGGGAGGCGCGCGGGGTACCGCCCACGCGTGAATGCCATTTCGGAGTCGAGCCGTATTGCCTCGGCTACAACGCGGTGGTCGTCCTCCATAACGTCCTGCCCTTGCTCGTGTGCGGCATCGTCCGTGCCGTCGCGGTGTACGCGTTCGACTACCAGCAGCCGATAAGTGAGTACGGCGTGTACTGGAACTTTTTCTTCACCCTCGCCGCGGTGTGCTCCATCGGCCAGCTCGTGACAATCCCGCCGAGGTATTCCGCGCTCGCCGGCGCCGTCGTCCTCGCCGCGCACCAGTACGCACTCACACACGAAGGCATCGGGGACTTAATCCGGGCCGATTGGGATAAAGGTAAGAGGGGCGACACGTGGGTGATGCTCAACAAAGAGGGCGTGTTCTCACTCCCGGGCTACTACGCCATCTACTTAATCGGCGTCGGAGTCGGGAACCTGCTGGAGAAGTCGACGCTCGCGCTGCACAACGCGCGGAAGGCCACGGGCGGCGTGAAGAAGCACGGCAACACCGGAGACAAGTGGGCTTGGCAGTGGGTCATGAGGCTGTGCGTACTCGCGTGCTGGTTCTGGGGCGGCGCGCTCGTGTGCCACCACTACGTGGAGCCGGTGAGCAGGCAGTCCGCCAACGCCGCCTACGTCTTGTGGATGGCGGCGTTTAATTTTCAAACTCTAGCCGCCTTTGTCCTCGGCGCGCTGATCTTCCCGAGCACCTTCGCACGAACCGCGAAGCTGCTGGACGTGTGCAACGGGAACTTACTAGTGGTGTTCCTCGTGGCGAACGTCACGACGGGGATCGTGAACGTCACCACCGACACGATGGGCGCGAGCGACCAGGTGGCGTACTGGGCGGTTTTTAACCACATGGTCGCGACGTGCGCCGCCGCGTACTTTGCCGATTCCTTGTTCAAAACCTTAAAGGGAAAGGCCAAGGCGGAGTGAGCTTAAGCTCGCGGGTGTCTTGATAGGGTATTATACTTATTAAATCAGCGGTATACACTGGATACAACGGCGGCTTTTCACGCCGGTCCTTCCTCCCTCGCACAAGTAAAACAATCGATTGGTAAAAATAAATTCGCGACGTCGGATCAGCGCTCCTGCGGCAGCGGCTCCTGGGGCTTATTCGTCGGCGACACCCCGTCCTTCTTCACGCTCTTGAGGATCCAGTCCTTCAGGATCTGCGCCGACTTCGAGCTGCGCACGTCCGCGCCCGTTCGAACCGCGTTGTTGCTCTGCCCCCTGTCATCCGCCTGAGGCTTCGCCACCGCCATCGGCGTATCCTTAACGCAGTCGCGGCAGATGGAGACGACCTCGTCGGCGCATCCCCACGAGCACGTCACGCCAGCGCCGCCGTGCCCGTAGCAGTGCACCACCCGCCGCCCCTTACCGTCGGGCGTCTCGTCCAGCTCCAGCCTCGCGCCGCCTCTGCGCGCGGGTCGCAGCCCGGACCAGTGCCCTAAGACTTCGGCGTTGTCGAGGTACCCCCTGGGCAAAAACGCGGCGGCTCTCTTCATGATGGCGTCCGCCTCGTCCCTGTCGGGCATGGTGTCCCACTCGTCGTCCTCGTGGGTCCCGCCGATGATCACGCAGTCGCCTCTGGGGATGGCGTAGGACGTGAACCCGTCGAGGTCGGCGACGAACACCTGCTGCACGTGCGGCGCCTTGACCTTGACCACCTGCCCGCGGATGGGGTACAAGTCCGGATCCCGTTCCAGCCTTCCAGTCCGCGGCGCGTTCCCGAGGCCCGCGCAGTTGACGACGACGTCGGCGTTGTGTGGCGCGGCGTCGGTGAGGCTGGTGAGCTGGCGCTTCTCGAATTGGCCGCCGGCATCCGCGACGCGTTGGCGAAGCGCGCGCATGTACCCGGGCATCTCCACCACCGGGGATCTGAACCCCCACCCACCGGAGATGTGAACTCCGTACGCGTCGAAGAGGTCGTCGAGCGGGGGAAGCTCGTCGGTTCCGAGCTTGCGCATGTCCGGCGGCGCCCAGTTGGGAGTCGGGGGCCTGCGCGGGAGGTCGTCGAAGACCAGCACGTCCCTCATGCGAACGCACTCGCCCCCGGGGACGTCTTTATTGACGCTCCCGGGTTTGTAAAACGGGGAGGCGCGCATCTCTGAGAGGAAGGTGTCGTACGTCGCCTTGGCCCACGGCCCGGCGCGGTCCATGTTCTCGACGAGGTAAGGGAACCAGAACCCGCCGCTGCCGTGGCTCACCAGGTCGTGCTCGTCCTCGGCGTGCGTCACCGTGACGTCGAACCCGGCCTCCTGGAGCCTCAGCGCTGTTGTTAAGCCCACGATTCCGGCGCCCACGACCGAGGCGACGGGCTTGCGGGTGCCGACCGGCGGGGTCGCGTCCGCGGAGGACCACGAGGCGACGACGACGTGTTGACGCCGGCGACGCGCGGTGACCCGGCGATGGGAGAGGGGTAACACCCCGGAGAGGAGGGCGGAGGACGACATGGCCAAGTAGGGTTAATGCGCCCGAAAAAGTGAGCGAGCTCTTTCCGTGGTTCACGAAACGCCATTTGCACTTTTTGCAATTCCCAACACGCGACTCAAGAACGTTGGTTCATTTCGTCCCAATGAAGGGGCGGATAAGGCCAATGAAGTTTTGACCGCGAAGCGAGCTCTCGGAAGTGCCAGTGCGCGGTGGCGCCGACGCGGGTGCGAAGACGACGGGGTTGGATCGCACACGATGTCTTCCGCGGCGATGTGCCCGCGAGTGGGTATCGGGATGGTCATCGCGAGTACATCCAGCCGGTCACGCGTGGGGCACGACCGCGGATCCATCGCGCGCGGCTGCGCCGATACGAGCGCGCGGCGGATGAGGCGAAGATGCTCATCAGATGTCGGCACCGCGGTCCAGGCGGAGGTCCAGGCCACCACGGAGGACGATTCCAGCGACAGGTTCGTCTACGTCGGCAACCTGGACTTCTTCGAGGACCCAGCCGACGTGGAGCGGTACCTATTCGCCGCACTCGCGCGCATGGACCCCGCGTCGCCCGCGCCCGTGTCCATCGGCGTGCCGGACTGGGGATCCGGCCCGCGCGTCGACCAGCGGAAGAAGCGAGACGAGGGCAAGCTCAACCGAGGGTTCGCGGTGCTGGAGTTTGCGGATCCATCCGCCGGACACACCGCGGCCGCGGCGCTGGACGGCGCGGACGTCAACGGCAGGTCCGTGCGGTCCAGCGCGGGTATCACGGTCAAGCCGGAGACGACGGCGGTGGACGAGACGAAGGAGGACGAAGACGAAGCCGCCGTCGAGGCCCGCGCGGAACGACGCGCGCACAACAGGCGGCAGCGACGCCGACGCAAGCAACGCGACGCCGCGGCGCTGGAGGAGAGACTCAACACGCTCATGAGGACACATCCGTTGTGGACCGGGGACGATGGACCCATCGTTGGGGACGATGGACCCATGGGGGCCTCGAGCCGCGAACCGGACACTGATGAGACGCCCGGCTCGTTCGCAAAGGGTTTATGGTGGGACGACGCGGCGTGGCGTCTCGGATGGGGCTCGCTGTACAGCACTTGGGCTCACGTAGATGACGCGAAGGCCCTCGGGCGCGTGGACTGGGGAACATGCCCGCCGAGCGCCGACCCCGCGGGGTCCAACAAGCGCGGGGGAGCCGCGCGAGGCGAGCGGAAGAGGCTGCAGGTGGAGTCCTTCCGCGCCGTCGTGAACGCCGCGGCGACGACGCTCGGGCTGGACGGATCGAGGCGACCGACGATCGTGGACTTTGGCTGCGGCACCGGCAACCTGCTGCTGCCCCTCGCCGCGGAGCACCCCGAGGCGGACTTCGTCGGCTTGGACCTCAACCCCCGGTCCATCGAGCTGTTGGCGAGACGAGCCCGCGACGCCGGCTTGACCAACGTTCAATCCCAGGTGGGTCTCGTAGAGGAGTACACGGGCCCGTGTGACCTGGCCCTGGCACTGCACGTCTGCGGCAGCGGGACGGACGCTGTGTTGCTGCAGGCGCAGGCGAGGAACGCGGCTTTCGTCGTGGCTCCGTGTTGCATAGGAAAGCTGCGGGACGGCGGGCTCAAGTCGGTGGCTGGCATGAGGCGCGCGATTTCAACGTTCGAGGATACCCACACGAACGACGGGGACCTCGAGACGACGGAGGATGACGATAGTTCGGATGAGCTGGTGGTTCGCCCCGGAAACGGGATGCCTGCGATGAGGGTGATACACCCGCGGTCGCAATGGATGCGGGGCGAGGTGCAGCGGCCAGTTTACATGGGCCTGGCCGCCGCCGCGGACTGGAGCGGTCACGCGGGTGTTGACGCGATGCGCGCGTTCACCGGCGAGCTCGGCCGGCTACCCCGCGCGGCCAAGGCGGCGGTTGAGTTGGACAGGGGCGCGGCGGCGGCGGAGGCTGGGTACGGTGTTCGGATGATGAAGATGCTCCACCCGGGGGCGGGTCTCAAAAACGACATAATTTTGGGTTTTCCGCGGGGCGCGGATCCCCTTAAAGAGCACGTGTTCGGACCGGAAGCGAGCTTTTAGATAGACCAAGTAGTCGGTTTTGGATGTTGGGAAAGAATAGAATACGATAATTCTTATAGAATACGATGTTTCATCGAGTGGAGACGCGCATGGCGCGGGTCTGTCCCGAGCACCCGAACCCCCCGAACCCACCGAACGTCACGAGGAAATCCCCGGACTTGGCTCTGAGGCCCACCATCGACGCCTTCTCCTTCCCGGCGGCTTCCTTATCCTCCGGCTTAGTTCCGGAGTTGATGAGGGTCCACTGGAACACACCCGCCCTCGCGTCCCTGCACTCGAGCGCGTGCGTCTCGGGCCTCGCCTCCGTTCCGTCCCCGCCGCCGGAGATGAACCACCTGGTGCCCACTACGCACGACGCCGCGCCGGACCTCGGCTTGGGCGCGCGGGCCTCGCCGAGCACCGCGGGCGCCACCCACCGCCCCGCCCACGTGTCGAACGCGTGCACTCCGACGTCGACGTTCCCCCGCTGCTCACCCTCGTCGCCGCCCCAGATCAACAAAAACCTGTCGTCGACGGCGCACGCGCAGTGGCCGGCTCTCGGGCACGGCGGCACATCCGCGGGCGGCAGCTGCGCCTCGCCCCCGCCGCGGACGGATTTAGAAGACATCACCGCGCTTGATTTCTCGCCGCGATGCACGCACCGCCAACTCCCTTCTGCGCCGTCGTAGGCCCACAGATCGCCCAACACAACGTCGGTGGGATCCCTCCGTTCCGCGTTGTCGGGCCCGAGGGCGACGCCGCCGAAGATGAACACGTCACCGCCGATGAGCGTCGCGGTGTGGAGCATCCTGGGCGCCGGGGCGATGGCGGTGAACCGGTCACGGCCGTGTTCGCCGTTCTCCTTGTCGGCGTAAGGGGTGGCGTCTATCCATTCCATCTCCGCGTCGGCGTTCGAACTGTGACTCACCGGCGCTGACTCACTGCTAGCCTCCACCGCGACCACGTTACCCTCGGAGTCAACCTCCGCCTTCCTCTTCGGCTTTGACGATACCGAGGCGTCCGTCGTCGTCGCCTTGGGTTCGATCGCGAGGTCCAACGCGCGCACAGACATCGCGGCAGCCTTCTTCCCGGAGCCGATGTCGAGCAGCCGCGTCGTTTTCGCTCGGCCGCGGTCGCTCTCGAGCCTCTCCGCGCCGCCAAACACGTACGCCGCGCCGTTCGGGGCGAGCACCGCGCTCGCGCCCGTGATTCTCGCGAGTGGTTCGCGCATCTGCTCAGCCTTTGGATCCGCGACGTCCACCTCGCCGTCCAGCGCGGAGTGCGCCGACTTTGTGGACCACGACATGGTGGAGAGGTCGAGCACCTTGGGTTGGCCCGCGAGCTTCCTGCCGTTCATGTTACCGTGCGTCACCCACATCTCCCGTGCGCCCTTGGTCCACACGCAGTGCCCGCACCGAGGGACGGGTTCATCGCCGATGGTGGAGATTGGGATCCACGTGTGCATCACGGATTGGTCGTCGAGGAGGGACGGAAAGTCGGCCAGTTCGCCGCGCGGGGCGATCGGCTCCGGGGGTTCCAACGTCGGTGTCTCCGCCGGATCGGCCTCGTCGCCGTTCAGGATGCCCGAAAGCATCTTCGCGATGCCGTTCGCAGCCTTGGAGCCTTGCGCGGTACCGTTCGGTACGCGTTGGGATGTCGCGAGTGACTCTTCGTAAGGTAAGATCCCGGCTTTGACGGCGTCGTGGTACTCTTCGGCGCAATCCGCGGCGCTGGACACGAGCGCGCCCTTGCGCGTGTTGTCCATCCCCGCGGTCATCACTTCCCACCAGTGCGGGTTCTCCATCTCGACGGTGGCGACGTAGCGCGCCATGGCCTCGGACGGCGGGGTATCGCGCAAGGACTTGTACGCGTCCCAGGTGATCTCGGGAGCCTCGTCCCAGAATCGGAACCCGCCGTTCAAGGGATCGAAGGGGTCGGGGCGGGGGTGCTTGCACGGGCCCTTGGTGCTCTGCTCGTGCATGGCGTGGAGCCACCATATGGTGTCCTCGCGGATGGGGTTCGCGCCCGGGGGAGGCCTGCATCGGGGGGGAGCGGGGACGGGGATGGGGACGATCAGATCGCGATCAATCGGGAAACGATGAAGACAAGATGATCAGGGTGCCGAGTGGCTGCATGCGGGCGCGGAACGGGGCACGCACTGGTCGCAGAAGGTTGCCGCGAGGTAGAACCTCTCCGGGTACGGGATGTGCGACATGTCGACGGATACGTGCGCCCGAAGGCCGTGGGCGTGATCTCCGAGCCGCGCCGGTCTGTGGGCCGCGGGTTCTCGATCTGAGCTCGAATTATCGCAGACCCGCTGACCGGATCGAGCTGATTTTCTCGCCAAGGGCTTTGGGTCCTCATCACAACACGAGATGGCAACCGCCGCATCCATCCTCCGATTGCCCGCGCGCGTCCCCACCGGGTGCCGCGGCGGCCTTCGTCCCTCGCGGCGTGGATCCCTCGCGGTCCGCGCGGCGGCATCCGACGATGCCGTCTGGTCCCGCGCGGTGCAGTTTCGCCCGTGCATCGACATCCATCAAGGACGCGTGAAGCAGATCGTGGGCGGCACGCTGAAGGACTCGGCGGACGGGAAGGCGGACTCGGAGACCCCGGAGACCAACTTCGAGACCGAGACGTCCAGCGCGGAGTTCGCGAGGATGTACCAACGCGACGGCATCTTCGGCGGGCACGTCATCATGCTCAGCCGTGACGACGGGACCACCCAGGCGGCGATGGACGCGGTGAGCGCCTTCCCGGGCGGGCTCCAGGTGGGCGGCGGCGTCACCGCGGAGACCGCGATGCCCCTCATCGACGCCGGCGCCAGCCACGTCATCGTCACATCCTACGTCTTCCGTGACGGCATCGTCGACCAGACGCGCCTCGACGCCATCGTCAAGGCTGTCGGCAAGAAAAGGCTGGTGCTCGATCTCTCATGCAGGAAGAAGGGCGACGACTACTACGTCGTCACGGACAGGTGGCAGAAATGGACGGACCTCAAGGTGGACGCAGCCACCATGGCGTCGCTCGCGTCACAGTGCGACGAGTTCCTAGTGCACGGCGTGGACGTGGAGGGGATGAAGCTGGGCATCGACGACGAGCTGGTGGCGCGGCTCGGGAAACATTCGCCGATTCCCGTGACGTACGCGGGGGGCGCGAGGTCCATCGCCGACCTGGAGCTGGTGAGGGGCGCGGGTGAGGCCAAGGTGGATATCACCGTGGGGTCCGCGCTGGACTGCTTCGGGGGGGCGCTGCCGTACGATGAGGTGGTGGCGTGGCATAACAAGCAGAAGGAGCTGGTGCGCGCGTGAGGGATTATTAGAGAGACGCTCGGTCGAAATTTATTATGAAACGAGAAGGGAACAACAGCTAAGAGTATGCTACGCGCACGACCACCCCTTGCACCACTTGATGTTTAGAACCCTCACGGCGAGTGACCGGAACATATCCAAATCAAAAAATCCCAAAACTTGTTTGTTGCGAAAAGACAATCTCAAACAAGTTCGGGTTCGTCACTCGGCGTGAAGGTTCAGTTTGCCTGTTTGCCATCTTCAAGTGGAGCAAAGCGCGGCGCGGACCCGATGCGTTGAACGACCCCCTTGCACCACTTGATGTTTATAACCTTCACGGCGAGTGTCCGGAACATCATCATCGGATACCCTACTGGTTTGTTGCGTAAAGACAATCTCAAACAAGTAAGGGTTCGTCACTCGGCGTGAAGGTTCTTGATAAACCTCAACAAGTGGTGCAAAGGGGCCGGGCGAACCTGATTGGTTTGGCCGCATCAGTACAGCAGCAACGGCTTCTTGGTGAGCGCCTCCATGGACGCCCCCGCCGAGAAGTTCTCCCAGTCGTGCACCAGCTCCAGGCACGCGAACCTGTGCATCGTGTGCTGGATCACCGCCGGGTCCAGGAAGAGCGACCCGCAGTGCGCCAAGATCATCCGCATCTCCTTCTCAATCGGCGGGAACCGTTTACCCTTGAGCCGCATGAGGTAGTCGCTGACCAGGAGCTCGCAGTAGTGCACGCGCTGGAAGTGAGGGGACTCCACGGACGCGCCGCCGCCCCACTCGATCCTCCACGGGGGCTTACCCACGTACCCGCCGACGCCCTCCTTCAGTGAGAACGTCACCCGGTCCATCTCGCGCTTGGCGAGTAAGGTCACCTTCTTCTTAGCTTTGACCTGCACGCCGCGCTCGAGGTACTGCAACGCCTGGCCCCAGTAGTGCTCGGGGCGGTCAGCATGCCGCGTGGACGGTCCGTCGTCCTCGTCGTCGTCCTCGTCGGCGGCGGACTGATCCCACGCCGGGATTATCTCCTTCGCCGCGTCAGCCGCGGCGGCGCCGGCCTCGGCGCCAGCCTCAGCCTCAGCCTTCGCCTCGGCCTCCGCCGCGGCCCTCTCCGCGAACGCCCTCTCGCCGAGGTCGGTCCGCGGGTTGGACGCGAGCGTCTCCTTGTGCCGGTTGATGGCCTCGATCATCTTCTCCTTGGCCCGGGCGTCGCGTCGGGCGCGTCTGGCGGCGAGCTCGGCGGCGTCGCGGGCGCAGTCCTGCTCCTCCTCGAGGACCCCGCCTTTGCCCACGCCGGGCGGCGCGGTGGTGATGGTCTCCTTCTCGTCCATGTGTAGGTCGAACCAGAACACGATGGCGTTGAGGTAGCCGCTGGCGATGGTCTCCATTCGGAGGACGCTCTCGCGGCCGCGGCCTTTTCCCTTGCTGCCGTCGAGGAAGAGCTCGAAGGCTTTCTTGGGCCGGGTCAGGATCCTGTGCGGCACGTTCTTCATGCGCACGCTGTCGTAGGTCTTGTCCCACCGGTACTTGTTGAACGAGGACATGTCGAAGCCGCTCACCTCGCTCGTGTACGCCTCCACGCCCATGCAGTACAGCGTCGCCGCCGCGGGGACCACGGCGCAATCCGTGGTGGTCAGATTCACCCGGGCCTTCTCGAGCATGAACAGCACGTGCTCACCGGTCAGACCCGCGTCGAACATGTCGACGACGACCACGTTACACCCGTCCACGGGCACGCCCACCTTCCCGCGCTGCAGCTTGGCGCTGTCGCAGTTCGCGACGGTGACCCGCCCGGACATCTTATTGAGCGCCACGTTGCGGCGGCAACAATTCGCGAGCTCGCTGTGCCACTCGCACGCGATCACCTTCGTCGCGCCGGCCCTCGCGGCCATCATGGACAGCAGCCCGGACCCGGCGCCTATGTCCAGCACCTTCGCGCACCCGTCGGGACCCGCGATCGCGCGCTCAACCTGACGTCGGATGGCGGAATCGTACGCCCGGGCGCGTTCCTCATCCCTCAGGAGTCCGAAGTGGTACTGGGGAAAGGACGCGACGCGCCTGTGAAGGTGGAGGTATTCCGCCTCCTCCACCCTGAACTGCATGCACACGGTGTTGTGGACGCACGTCATGGGCTGTAACCCGCCTTCTTTGACCTCCATCTCCCCTTCGAGGAACTGAACGGCTGGGTGAAGGGACGTGGGACGGCGGTCGTAGTCGGCGGGGTCGAGTCCGGGGTACTCGCCTGGGGCGAATCCGAGCGGCGCGGTGGTGATCTTGATGTCGTCGATGAGGTTGAGCGTGAACCAGAACACCACGGCGTTGAACTTGCCGTCGCGTTCGAACGCCAGGTCCACGGTCTTGGTCTGGCTCTCCTCGGGCGGGTTCTGGAAGTCGAAGTGCCAGGCCTCGACGGGCGGCGCCAAGGGGACGAAGGCGTCCGTCGCGAGCTCCACGGCGGAGGTGTGCGTGGGCGCGAACCTGTAGGGGTTCATGGCGCTGACGTCCAGGCCGCACACCGTGTCGACTCGCATCTCAACCGGCATGACGTGAACCGTCGCGCTCGCCGGGAGGAGGATGGCGTCGGGGAGAAGAAGTTTCTCCAGAGCGTGCCGGAAACTTGGGATGATCCCCGACGCCAAGAGGCCGTCGTCCAACATGTCGTTGACGCAGAGGTTGCACGAGATCGGCACGTCCCTGAGCACCGCGAGGTCCGTCGGGCGCTTGTAAACAACCTTGACCTGATCGTCGCTGAACCCGTTGTTGAGGAGGCTCTCCTTGGCGGCCATGGCGTGGTAGAGCCAGCGGTCGGTGGCGGTGACGTGGTGCGCGCCGGCTCTCAGCGCTTCCATCGCGACGAGACCCGCGCCGCATCCGATGTTGAGCACCCGGGCGTCCTTGGCGTCCTCGCGCAGCCGGTCCACCGCGAGGGTGACGGCATCGGCGAACGCGGTGCGCCGCGTGGTGTCCTCGAGGTAGCGAAAGTGTCGCTTGGGCATCTCCATGTCGGCCTGCACGGTTACGTAGTTGTAGGTGTCCTTGACGTGATAGTCGTTGTCCGCCTGGAACGGCGTGAGGAGGCGGACGGGGAGCATGTCCCGAGGGTGGATGTGGTGCAGCGGCGCCGCGTGGGGCAGCGTGGTGATACGCCCGGCCACCTTGGAGGACGCCGGCAGCGCGAGGGTCTCCTTGCCGCGACCCGCCATCAGGTCCGCGAGCATCGCCTGCGTGGCCTCCTCCATCCCGCGCTTGCACTCGGCGTGTTCCGGATTCATCCGGAGACCCTTCTCGAACTCAAGCTTGGCCTGCCTCGGGTTCCTCAGACCCATGAGCGCGAACCCCCGCCTGGCGAATGCCTTGACGTAGATGGGCGCGACGGAGATGGCGTCGCGGTCGCGCCAGAACCGCTCGTCGGCTAGTTTTTGGCATCTCATGGCGTCCCAGAGCGCCTCTTCGAAGAGCCCGAGGTTGAGGTAGGCCGCGGCCCTGTTGCTGTGGCACACGTGCAGGTCCTTGTGCACCAGGTGGTTATCCCTGAGCTTGCGAAATACTTTGGCGAACGCGGCGACGCAGCGGAGGTCGTCGCCTTTCTTGAGGAAGGCGACGGCCTCGGCGTTGAGCTGCGCCACCGTGCGTTTTTTGAAGTGCGGATCGGACGCGAACGCCTCGTCGCGCAGGCGGATGATCACCAGCCTGGCGCGGGTCTTGCGCTCCTCCTCCTCCTCGCCCTCGACGTCCTCGAACGGTTCAGGTTGGTCGTCTTCGTCGGCGTCGTCGTCGTCGTCGTCGTCGGCGTCGTCGTCGTCGTCCCCTTGCGGCTCTTCCTCGCCCGTCGCGTCGGGCTCGTCGTCCTCATCATCCTGCCACTCGGCGCCGCGCTCGACGTCGTCCACGTCCTCGAGATCCTCGCGCTCCTCCCCGGCATCCCGAGAAGCATCGTCCGATTCGTCGTCGTCGTCGTCCGATTCGTCGCTGTCCTCGGGCATGGCGAACCCGTTCCCGTGGCCGCGTCCCGTCCGTCCCGTCGCCTCGACGCCACCAGCCGCGGATCTCATGAGCTCCTCGAGCTGGAGCGACGAGACGCGCTCGAACGTCTCGCGCGCCTCGGAGGAAACGTCCCAGGCTCGATCGTCCCCATCGCGGGGCTGACGAGTGTTCGGGTCGATGGTCATGGCGCGTATCGGTCCAGTGGCGGGGTCCTCTCGTCGCGCCGCGTGGGTGAAGTCGGGGTCCCGCGACAGGAAAACGCCCGCAGCCGATTCGACTCCTTGCATTCCGAGAAAGTTTTAACTGTTCCAACTGTTTGCCTGGTGCGAAAAGTTCGTTATTCCACAATGGATCAAGTTAACTACAGTTGGTGGTTTTTGGGCAACTGATAACACTGTTGTGACTGATGGACTATCAGATTTATGTGGCTGCTGCGGCTCTTGGGAATTTCCAGACGTCTTTAGACGTGACTGGTCGGAACCCTAAAAGGAACTGGCGCCTTTTTGTGGCGAGAAGAGACTTTTGACAACTTTTTGAGAACTTGTCGGTTGATCGGCTCGCGGGCAAAGGGTTCGCGCGCCCGGTCGCCAGATCGCCGCGTGAGCGTCCGGGCAGTCCGTTTCAGTGCCAGGTCCGTTTCAGTGACTCGCGCGCGGGGTCGACGTGGCCTTCAAATCGCGCCGAGGCGGGCGTGTTCTACAACGTTCCCGATTCCTTGATTTTCAGCGCTACACGAGACTGCGCCCGGGGTTTGGTCGCTGCTGAAAAAGCTGCTCGTGTTCGACCGACGAGGCACCGTCGGGCGCGGCAGAGACGCGCCGAGGCGACCGCTCGCGAGTGCCTGAGGTGGATTTCGATCGTCTGAGATCGGATCGGCCACGCGGGACGCGCTCTGGGGATCCGCGCGGGGCGCCATGACAGGGGCGAGCGGAGGGGGCTCTGTCGTTTCGGCGGGGGGCCCGGCATCTACCGCGGAGGGGGGAAGGGGCCCGCCTTCTTCGGGTCACGACCACTCCGACACCTTCGACGTGCAGGCGATCAATGATCCCGAGCTCTCGGATTTTCTGAAGTTCCTCGTCGAGGGCGAGGACGACGGGGTGGGCGCGCCGCGGATGGCCCCCCCGGGAGCGAGCACGCTCTCGGAGGACCTCTCCAAGGTTTGGGAAGCGCTCGAGAACGGGGACGACATCATGGGCGCGCCCATCGGCCAGACCCTGGTCGCGCGCGCGGCGAGAAGCGGCAAAACCTTCAACTCCGAGGACCTCCAACGGGCCGCCAAGCAGTGGCAGTCGCGGAACCAGGCGCAGCACGGCGGCAAGCTCAACGTCGTCGCCATGGATCTGGCGATGGCTTCCAATCGTAAAAACATCCGCAACAGCGGCAACGAGAACGCCGCCCGGGAGAACGGTACGAGCGGCGGCAGCGGCGGCGGCGGCAGCGGCGGCGGCGGCGGAGGGAGCGGCGTCGGCGGGGGTTCCGGCGGCAGCGGCAACCGGCTGGACGGCGGCGGCAGCGGAAAGAGCGGGAGCGGGGGCGGCTCTGAATTTTCCGGCGCCGAGGTCGCCGCCGAGAACGACGTGGTGGGCGGCGGCAGCTGCGACAGCGCGCTCGAGATGGTCAAGGACATCTCGTCCACCATGACGATCGCGAGGTCGCAGCAGGTGGAGGCTGGCAACCACAACCCGGGCGCTTTGCCCGACCTCAACGTCCCGCCCGAGGTGCTCATCCGCCGCATCGGCAAGCTGCTCGACACGATATCCACCGAGCTCGAGTACGGCAGCCTCCTGCAGCTGTTCATCCCAAGAATCAACCAGAAAACCGGCGCCATCTCGCTGGTCACGCACAAGGACCTGTCCCGGGTCAACACGGTGCACGAGAAGAAGTTTTGGAAGTATCACGACGCCTCGTGCCAGTTTTTCTTCAACGTGTCGCCGATGTCACCGGACGGCCTGCTCGGCTTACCCGGGCGGTGCTTCCTGCTGAAACGACCGGAGTGGACCCCGAGCGTGTGCTGCTACAGGCCACTGGAGTACCCACGGCTGGCGTGCGCGATCGAGTGCCAGGTGCACTCCACCATCGCCGTGCCCATCTTTTGCAGTGACCCGAGGGAAAACACGGAGATGCCGCTTGGGGTGCTCGAGGTGCTCATGGACCACCAGACGTCCTCGCTCGGGCAGGTGTTCGAGTTCACCTCGGCGTCGCTCAACAAGCACGGGTTCTACACGAGCGGTCACGAGTGTTTGGGCACTGAGCTCACGATGAAGAGCGCTCTGATCGACGTCTTGCCCAACCTGTGCGAGTCCAACTCTGTGGCGCTGGAGAACATGTGCGACTTGCTGCAGTGCCCTTTTGCGCAGTGCTGGGTGGCGCACAACGGTCAGCTGATCACCGCGGGGGCGCCGTTCTGCGTGAAGGATAAGATGTGCATGCCCTACAGGCAACTCTCGAAGCAGGTGGCGATCAAGGAGGGCCAAGGGCCGGTCGGCGAGGCGTTCCAGAAGGGAACCATGATTTGGGTGGACGACGTGCAGAAGGGTTCGCAGGTTGAGTGGCCGCTGCAGCACACCACCGCGCTCCTGGGCCTTCACGGCGCGTGCGCGTGCAAGATTTTGCTAAAGTCCACGCACGCGGGCCAGGCGGCTGAGAAGAAGGCGCCCATCGAGGCTGTCCTCGAGGTGTTCCTTCCCCCTAACCTCACCACGGCGCAGCAGCAGCAGGCGAGCGTCGAGAGCCTGTGGAACTATCTGCAGAACGCGGCGCACCTTCGGGTGGCGAACCAAGAGCAGGTGGGCCAAGGCGTGGTATCCCAGAACGGTCAGCCCATGCGCGTCGGTGGGGACCAGTCCGGTGGGGACGGCGGCGGCGGACTTTACCAGCCCTCCGACGCTCCCGGCCAGTGGTCCGCCGAGGAGCACGGCTCGGAGGAGCTGCCGTGGGGCATCACGCTCTCCATGCTGTCGCAGCACTTCAACAAACACCTGAAGGACGCCGCGAAGGACCTCGGCGTGGGGTCCACCACCCTGAAACGAATCTGCCGCCACTTTGGCATCGCCAGGTGGCCGAGACGCAGCCTCAAGTCCAAGCAAGGCCGCCTGCAGAGCGCGCTCAAGACGCTGAGCGCCGAAACCGGCGGCGTCCTCTCGGGCGGGACCGGGGACCAGTGGGGGAACCAGGAGGGATCGGTGCACAGCGGAAGGTTCATGGGCGACGACGCGGGTACCAGCGGCCGGAACGGGAGCGTATACGCCGGCTCGCTCATGCAGGATGACAGTTTCATGGGCCCGGGTAGCGGCCCGGGCAGCGCCAATCCTTCCATGAACGGCCCGCCGGGCGCGCACGGGGGGTATTTAGGGGGCGTCAACGGGGGTATGAACGGCGGGGGAGTCAACGGCCATCCCGTGATTCGCGGCTCCAGCGCGCACGGCGGCTTTGCCATGAACGGCGGCCACGAACGCGGGAGCGTAAACGGCGGTAACGCGTTCACCGGGATGAAGCGAGCGCCACAGGATGAGCGGGACAACCCGTGGGGCTCGCAGCACGGCGCGACTCGGTTCCGGGACGATGCCGCCATGATGACGCAGCGCGGGGCTACCTGGCACGGCGGCGGCGGGCACCAGCAGCAGCAGTTTTCGAACAACAACATGCAGCAGTTTTCGAACAACAACGGGCAGGCGGGGCCGGGCAAGTTCAGCGGCGGCGACCGGTTCGCGGGTAACCAGCAGCAGATGCGCTCGAACCAGGAAGTGTGGAATAACGGCGGGTACGAGGGGAATTTCGCCGGCGGGTCCCAGCAGCGGGGCGGTAGCGGCCACAACGGTCACATGCACGGCGGTAACAGCGCCATGAACGCCTTGCAGCGATCGGATTCCTTTCAGCGCGTCGACATCCACTCGATGGATACCGGCGCGGGGGCGTCCTCTGGGGGTGGTTGGTCCGGCGGGACGAATGCCGTCGGCGGCGGCGCCGAGCCGGGCCCCGGCCAGGTGTTCAAGCTCATGCTCAAGGACGACATGATCCGCATGCGGCTCCTCAACGAGGTTTCCCACCGCGCCCTCATCAAGCGCGTCGCCGAGGTGATGGACATCCCCGAGCACCAGGTGCGGCTCAAGTACAAGGATGACGAGGACGACTGGTGCGTGTTGGCGACGGATGCGGACCTGAAGGATGCCTACGGGTTCATGGGTCAGACCGGGATGGACAGCGGGAGGCACATCAAGCTGTACATGGTCTCACCCAACGCCCCCGACGGTAAGATGCTGCACTCCATACGGCCCGGGATCACGCGACAGGAGATTTCCACGATGACCAGCGCCGCGTACGCCGTCAACGCTCACGCGGTTAACTTTGTGGTTAAAGTCACGATGGGCAGCGACACCGTGCGGCTGAAGCTGTCGCCCGGGATGAACACGTCGGACCTGCGGGCGAGGCTGGCGGAGTCGTTCTACCCGTCCGACGTGGGGAACACGCTGAGGCTGAAGTATAAGGATGACGTGGAGGAGTGGTGCACCCTCGCGGGGGACGCCGATCTCGACGAGTGCAGGGCGGTGAACTGCCACACCGGCACCATCAGACTCCACGCCCATCACTGATGATGAACGCACACGATGAACAACGTTAGGCGCCTGGTGACTTCGGATTAGCCAGAGGTCGTACCGCGGCGCTGTATAGTAAAGATTCATGATTGATTTTCAATGAAACGTCTAATGTTAGGCTATGTCGGAGTGTCTATATTCCATCACTGCGCCGCGCCGGGTTAGGCTTGGTTCGCCCCAGGTTTGGGCGGCGGCTGCGCGTCCGCGATCGCCGCCAGGTACATCAGGTTCTGCTGCAGCCTCGCCTGGTACTGGTTACACGCCTCCAGCTTGCCCACGTTTTGGTTCTCAAGGATGGCGAGGATGAGAGTCTGATTTTCGTCGAGGTACTTTTGAATGAGCTCGGTCGTGATCACCTTCTCGGCGGGGTTCCCGTGAGCCTGGACGGAAGGACGAGGCGTGGGGCGACGATGATGTCAGCGGACGCGGGGTGAATGACGAACGCGGGGGTGGGTGGAAGGTGTTCGTGGACCGGCGAGGCTGAGGGCGTCGCCCGAGATCTGTGGCGCCAGGAAAAGGTGGGAAAAGACACCGCCCCGTGGTTCGCCACCGGGTGGAAGTCTCGAGGACGCGGGCTGTGCCCGGCCGGGCCACAAGACGCACCTGGATCGGAGTCGACATCGCGGCGCTCGCGTTTTACTTCCTTTCGCGATCCCTTCGCGCCTTCTCCGCGCGCGTGCAAATGAAGCGGACCGGGAGTGAAAATTTTCTTGTTGTCAGCTGTGTTGAGACAAAAGAGCACGTCACTTCATCGGACCGTCTCGTCTCGATAGGATGACTTGCCCCGTGACCGTCGCTCGCGCGGCGTCCACGCCGCCTCAACTCGTCTCGCGGCGCCTCTCCCGCGCGCGATGCCGCGTCGGGACGCCCGCAGCGAGGTCGATGATCCCCAAGGAGTCCCAGGTGTTCGATCAGAGGGAAAGGTTGCATCGGATAAGCGTGGCAACCTCGCAGCGCGGGGTCCTGACCCGCGTTGCGGCCGCCGACGAGGACCCGGGATCCTCCGATCAGGACGATCTGCCCGAGTTCTTCTGCCTGGACTTCTATCAGGCCGCGGGGCGCAGCGTGGCGGACGCGCGGTGGTTCAACACCTACCTCCAGGGGGCTGTATTCGTCGGCATCCTCGGCTTCATCGACGCGGGCTACAGCGGAGACTGGAGTCGCATAGGGGCCATCTCCACCGAATTGGAGGCCAAGCTGCGTTTCTACGCGCTGGTACTGCTGGGCGTGCACGTGGTCGCGGCGGCTGCGGCGGGTAAGGTGGCGCAGTCCAGGGGTCTTCCCGTGGCTCCGGCGGTTGCCAAAACTTTCTCAGTGGGTTTCCTGGCTTTCCTGGAGACGTGCTTCAAGTCCGCGCCTGGAGAGGCTGAGGCGTGATGAACGTGGTCGACTCGTCATCATTAGTGGCTAGCTGTTTAGAAGAACGCGACTCTATCGTTGCACCTCGACGAGCGGGTCCGTCCCCGCGTGCTTCTCCATCGACCGCAGGTGCACGATCTTCGAAGGAAGCAACTGGCACATCTGCGCGCACAGCCCCGACTCCTGCTCCATACCCTCCAAACCGTGCGCCTCGCAGTACGCCGGAACAAACTCGTAATCGACCAGCGCCACGCCCAACGCGTCCGCCTCGCTCCCGAACTGCCCGTGCTGCTTCGACGCGGTCCTCGCGCGGATGAACCGAGCCGTCACGTACGTCCTCTCCTCCTCTTCATCGTGGATCCTTCGCGGCGCCGCGTGGTTCGGGCCCACCTGGTCCTTGAACGTGTCGATGTACGCGCTGTACCCGCGCGTCGCGCACCTCGCCGCCTCACCCAGCGACAACGGCGGCCTGTTCCGGGTGATCTTACCCTCCAGCACGGCCCTGTGCGCCTCCGCGTACTCGAACCACAACGCCTTGTACAGGCCGGGGTACTTATCGAAGGATAACTCCTTAGCGACGGACTCCACTCGGCTCACCCGCCGGCGCTGTATCGAGTTGTACCGCCTCGGGTTGCCGTCCTCGAAGAACGCCAGGCACTTGTGCAGGGACGACACGTCCAGGACGACGTCGCAGTGCTCGGTGACGAAGCCGTCGAGGACGTACCGGGACAGCGCCGCGCGATACCTCGGCGCCGCCTGGTTGAAAACAATCCGTACCCCCGCGACGTCCCGCGGAACCCATCCCTCGCCGGGACCCTCGGACACGATACCGACGCTCTTCGCCGCCTTGGACGCGGACGTGGAAGTGCCGTCGTCCAGGCGGAGCTTCGGGAACTCCACGATGAGCTTGTTATCGTCGCCGCTCGCCGCCGTCTTCTTCGCCTCGCCGCCGATCCCGCTCTCGCACTCGCCCTTGCTCAAAAACAGTTCCTTGGCGGCGGTGAGCCTCATGAGGTGCAGCTTGCCCCACGCGAGCTGCAAGTTCGCGCCTATGTCCGCGGCTGATTCGTCGAGAGTTTTCGCGACGGATAGGTCCGGCTTCTGGCGGACATCCTTGGAGTCGAACGGGCCGTGCGCTTTTCTCCAATCGGGAACCGCCATCGTGAACACCTTCTCGGCGGCGGCGACGCAATGCCTTGCGGTGGCCCAGCACGCGCGCGCGGCGTAGAACCCGGAGAGCTGCGCCGCGTTCTGCGCCCACTCCTCGGGTGACACCGACGCCTTTCCCCCGCGCCCGATGCCGCCCTCGCTCTCCTTCGTCTCGCACTGCCGTCGCAGGCACGCCGCGCACATATTCGCAGATTCTTCGTCCCGTCCCAGGTTGCCGTAGACTTGCGCGAGGTAGAAGATGGTCTTGGTGAACGCTTGTTCGATGTCCGGGGTCTTGGCGTGTACGTCCTTCGGGTCGATGTCCTCGTACGCCGCCATCGCCTTCTCCAGGTGCGGGAGCGCCTTCGTCGGTTCCGATCGGTTGGTCCAGATGATCGCGAGGTGGTTGCACGAGTCGAGAAAGGCGTGGACGCACTCGGGTGGCCCGTCCAGCCTGCCGCCGAGCCACGCGACTGCGCCGTCGAGGAGCGTCTCGCCCTTCACCGGGTCCTCCGTGTCCACCGCGATCACGCCGCGGCGGTACCTCAGCCTCGCGCGGAGGTCCAGCAGCGCCTCGACGATGGCATCGTCGGAACCCGCGATCTCGACGACCCGATCGTCGTGGAGAGTGGACTCGAGCGACTCCAGGGACTTGTCCGCGGCGTACTTGGACTGGAACGGCGCCGGCGTCGGATCCTCGACGGCGCAGAGTCTGTCGCACTCCGACATGACCTCCGCGAACTTCACCGCGACCTCGATGAATTTGAGGTTCATGGGGAGCGAACCCGGTGGACGGGTGGCCATCGCTGCCAGTCGTGCGTGTGTAAGTGTGAGAAATCTTGAGGGTGCCTAATTCAAAGCTACTCGTAACGCTAGTCGTCGTCCCCGTCGACGGGATGGTAGGCCAAGAACGCCGCCTCCGCGTCCGCCTCGCTGTGCCTCCAGTACCACGGCACGCACCAGCACCACAGCAGCTCGCACTCCTTCAACGTTCCCTCCCCACCGCCGTTCGCGAGCTCCTCGTCGCACCGCCACGGCTGACACGTCATTCTCAATCGATCTAACCAGCTCCAGCCCGGGAGCTCGTCACGTACAAAGTACCGGACGTATGTGTATCCGACCACGCCGTACGCCATGCAAAAGACCACGAGCGCGGTGAAGACGTTCCCGAGCGCTTTGGTGCCCGAGCCACCGGGTGCGAACGCGGCGGGCGCGGGCGGCGCTGCTGGGGGCGGCGAAGGGCTCGGCGGCGGTGACGGCGGGCTCGGCGGTGGGGATGGTGGTGGTGGTGGCGAAGGCGGCGATGGTGGAGGTGTCGGCCACGCCACGTCCGCCTTGAAGTCGACGGTTACCTTCGCTTTCATCCCGATGCAGGGAAGAACCTGGTTGGCGCATCGTACCCGTACGGAGACGAATGGAAGCGGCGGCGTGCTCGGGATTGGATTTTTCCTGCTCGATTCGATGTTGCACTTGGACGGTGTGTCGCCCACCTCGCACTCGCCGGTGGTGTACGACGCCTGCAGGTCTACGCTCTGAAACGTGAGCGAGATGTCGTTGACGTCGCAGCCCGCGGGGGTGCACGACGGGCTCCCTCCGTACGTCCCGCCGATGAGCGAACCCGGGTCGTGGCTGAAGTTGTAGAGGAGCCCCGTCGCGTCGTCGACGCCTTGGTCGAGGTAGAACTTGAGCGGGGTGGAGGCGCCCGGGACGGTGGGTTGGAAGGTGCACGTCCACGTGGCGTGACACACGGTGGGTGCCCCGACGGTCCCTTCGTCGCACGTCACCGATGGCCTGCATCCCCGGGCGAACCCGAGGAGCGAGAGGAGCAGCACCGCGCGCAGCATTTGTGATGGATGACGACCTTCCGAGTCAGATCTGGTTTGAATGTCTGCTCATCAGACAGGCACAGAGTGGAAAGCGCCCCGGCCGCGACCCGTGGATGCGAGCGGCGGCGTTGCGTGCACTGCCCATCCGTCACATCGCGTCGAGCCTTCAACGCCACGTCGGTACCCCGCGGTTCCGATCGGGACCACCCGTCGTTCGTTGGCACCCAGGAAGCCCACCTGGGCATCCCCCGATCGTCGTACAAGTAGTCGCTCCCACGGCCCCACGATACGCGCCATGACGCTCGGAGCCGCGGGTAACGAGATGGATGACTACCCCATCGACGAGGAGAAGGTCATGGCGGGTAACGACGACAAGATCGCGCCCGCGGTGAGCGCCGCCGTGGAGATGGGCTTCGATCCCGACCTCGCCACGCAGGCGGCGAAGGAGCTCATCATCCAGTACCCCGGCCGAGGGGACGTCACCGAGCTCGTCGTGGAACAGCTCCTGATGGGTGCCGCCGGCGGCGCGAGGGCCTTCCCCATGCCCGCGCAGATGCCGGAGGCGTACGCCGCGGGGGCGGAGCGCGCGGAGGCGAGGGCGGCGGCCGCGGCGCCCGACGGACCCATCGACCTCACCGACGACTCGCCGCCGCGGACGGAGGGCGCCAAACGCAGACGCAGCGAAGGAAGGAACGACGTGGTGACCATCGACGACGACGAGGACGAGGGGGGGGATGCGGGGTCACCCGGGACCATGCCCGCGTCCTCGAGCCTCGGTGCCGCCGGCGGTGGAGCGTCTTCGCTCATGGCTGAGCTCGCGAGGGAGCGCATGGAGCGAGAGCGCAACCGCGGCGGAGCCCCCGCACCCGATGGCCCTTACGCGGCCAAACCTCGGTCCACCGCGAAGGAACGGTACGTCCCGTCCACGGATAAGGGCCCGGCGGGTAACCTCACCGGCGCGGCTAAGCGGGTCGCCGGGTTGGCACCCGCGTCCGGCGGCGGCGGCGTCGTCGGCGGGCTCGGGATCCTGGACGCTTTACTGGCGGGCAACGAGCCCATCAAGACGCCCCTCGCGGAGGTCAGGCTGCTGACCTACAACGTGTGGTTCGCGGAGCACGTGGCGCTGGTGGACAGGATGGACGGGCTGACGGACATCATCATGCGCGAGGACCCCCACGTGATTTGCCTCCAGGAGGTGACCCACAACATCCTCATGCTGCTCCACGCGCAGCCGTGGTTCGAGGACTACAAGGGCAGCCCGCCCCCGCAGCAGCAGTACTACACCCTCATCTTGTTCAAGCGATCGATGAACAAGCCGGATAACTCCACCCGGGTGAGCAGGCGGGATTTCATGACTTCGGAGATGGGCCGATGCGCGGTTGGTTTTTGCGGGATGAACTGCGGCGACGGCAAGGAGCTCACGGTTTTCACCTCGCACCTCGAGAGTTTCATCAGCAAGGAGCACACATCGAGCGACGAACGCGTGCGGCAGATGAAGGACGCGCTGCGGGTCATCGACGCGGTGACGGAACGAAGGGCTGGCGAGTACCCGGGGGTTAAGACCAGGAACGGGATATTCATGGGAGACACCAACTGGGACGAGACCACGGACGGGGACGTGCCTTTGCCCGAGGGGTGGGAAGACGCGTGGCTCACCCACGGCGACGGGAGCAAGGGGTACACGTACGACCTGCGCCGGAACCCGATGATGGGCGGGTGGTTGCAGAAGAGGCTGGACAGGGTGCTCTACAATCTCACCGATTTCACCGTCGAGTCCATTCGGATGGTGGGCACGGAGCCGGTGACGCGGAAGGACGGCAGCGTCGTGACCTACGTGAACGAGTACAGGGGCCGATCGGAGACCAAGCCCGTGCTGCCCTCCGATCACTTCGGGCTCATGGTCACGCTCAAGCCCAAGTGAGATTGGATCCAGTGTAGACGTCCGCAGCGAACGATGCATTCAAAATCAAAGCGAGTCAATCTCTGCCGCTCCTGAACCCGAACGCCCTCGCCGTCTCATCGTCCGCGAAGACGACACCCGCGTCGCCGTTCTTATTCCCGCCGCGACGCGTTTCCTTCGGCACCGGAACATCCTCCACCTCCGGCTCGGGTTCGTCCTCGACCTCGATGGCGTGAGACTTTTTGTACGCCGGGCTCGCCGTCCTCGGATCTCGGCCCGCGTTGAGCGCCGCGTTGGAGACGCCGTCGACGGTGGTGGCGAGGTCGGTCTTGCACCTCTGGAGGGCATCGTTCGCGTACTCCGCCTCGATCTTCGCGTGCCTGGCTTCGTCCTCGACCACCTTCTTCTCCTCGCCGCACTTCGCGACTTCCTGTTTGTGCATCTCGACGGTGCCCTCCATGACGGCCGTCTTCTCCTCGAACTCCTTCGCCTTGACCGCCTCGCGCTGCAGGGCGGTCTCGGCGGTTTCCAGCCTCTTGCTCAGCGAGTCGATGGACGCCTGCATCTCCTCGCGGCTGCGGTCCTTCAGCGTGTGCTGCGCCTCGAGGTGCTGGACCTTGGTCCTGTGGTCGCCGAGGTCCTGGCGATGGCGCTCCAGCTCCCTGACCGCGGCGGATTTGCCGAAGTGGAGGTTGATGTAGCCGACGAAGAGGAGGACGCAGACGCCTATGAGGGCGTAGGTCGCACCGCTCAAGCCGCCGCCGCCGCGCCTGCCCCGGGAATCGGAGAACAGGGGAATCTGAACGGGGGAAGAGGCGGGGGAAGGATGGAGGGGTCAGCTCGTGCAAAAAAGGTCGAGGGTTTTTCCTCGCTCTTCGATCGATCGAGAGCGCGAAGGGGCGCGTCTTCGGGGCGGTCCACGACTCACGTCTCTGTGCATGTCGCCTCAGCCGCGTGCGTGTATATACGTGTGGATCCCGGGTGTGTCGCCGGTGACGGTCGTTGGGTTTGAGCGCGCTAAGTTGTGACCCGGCCCGTCGCGTTGCCAGTTTTCCCAGGAGTGGACGTTCGAATCTTCCGCCAGCTGGATTATTCGCTGGAGGCCTATCCGGTCGCGGGTGCCATTGGAGACCGCGCCGTGACGGCACTGGATCGCACCGAACGCGTCACATCCGCGCGCGTGCAGCGTTCAGAGGTATCGCCACACGCATCCGACGCGTTACCCGGACGGGCGCATCGAGCCGGAGGCGGGGAGCGACGAGCGAAGACGCGCTTCCGTGAGACACCGTGAAACGAGGGTTCAGGGTTGTTAGGAACGCGGAGATCGGGTCAGGGCGCGACATGGGGTGCCACGGCGCGGCCGCGTCGAGCGCGATGACGCGCTCGACCGATCGGGTGAGCAACACGAGAAGGGTGGGTGGATCGAGGTCCGGCGGGAGGGTCATCGCGTCGGCATCGCCGCGCGGATCCCTCGTCGGGGCCGGTGACGAGAAACATGCGTACGTGGCCTGCAGCGTCGACGCGGCGAGGTTCCCGCGCGCCGTTCCCGCGCGCGCGTCGGAGACGAACGAGCGGCGCGCCGGGATGACACGCGCGATCAAAGGAAGCCTCGCGGCCGCGATCGCCGCCGCGGCCCTCACCCTCACCCCGCCGCTCGCGCTCGCCGAGGATGCGCCAGTCGCGGTTCCCCAGGAAACCGCGCCCGCCGCGCCCGCGTCCTCATCATCCTCATCGCCCGATACACCGACCGCGGCGCCCGTGGAGGCGGCGCCCACCTCCCCGGCGTCCGTATCACCGCCGTCCGTACCGTCGGGCACGTACCCGCTGGCGTCCTCGGCGCCGTTACCGTCCGAGCTCAAGAAGATGGAGAAGGACGCTGCGGCGAAGGACGCCAAGGAGGGAAACAAGGACGGGACTAAGAGCGGGTCCGGGGGTGGCGACGGTAAGAAGCAGAGCAAGTCCGCGCGGCTCGAGGAGCTCAACCAGATGCGCCTGGAGCTCGACCTGAAGGAGATCGAGGTGCGGCAGAAGACCCAGGAGCTCGTGAAGCAGGAGCAGACGTCGGCGACTATCCAGGAGGAGCTCGAGTTGGCGAGGAAGCTCAACGGGATCCTGCAGGCTGAGCTGGACAGGGTGAAGGAGGAGACCAAGCTGGCGTCGGGGCTCTGCGCGCAGGTTGGCGGGTTCTGAGCCCTGCCGTGTCGAGTCGGAGCGGGCGTTGGATGTGTTGACCTCTTAGATGGGAACGGACGGCTTGAATATTACACAGGTGCGTGATAGCGTCCGTCGGGGAGGCTAAGCGCGAGGCGGAGAGGCAGAAGAAGGAGGGCGGTGGTAAATGATCGTGTAGCATCGGGTTTAGAAGATGTTCGTTTGATTGATGATACGGTCGCTACTTCTTGCACTCCTTGCATTTAGAGCGTACACGACCGTGCTCGCATATCGATCCCCCACCGCACTCCTTGCATACAGTGCGCTCACGACCGTGCTCGCATATTTGTGACCCACCGCACTCCTTGCACTTAGAGCGTACACGACCGTGCTCACATATCGATCCCCCACCGCACTGCTTGCATGTAGAGCGCACACGACCGTGCTCGCAGATTGATGCACCACCGCACTCCTTGCACTGAGAGCGCTTACGACCGTGCGGACAAGCGCTGCACACCTTGCAGTTCGAGCGGTACTTCACCCCGTGCTCGCACGGCCCGTGGTGCCTCGGGGCTATCTTCCGCTTCGTGCCCTTCTTGGTCAAATCGTCTCTCCGATTCTCGTCAGCATCGGCACCGTCGATATCCGGAACTGCAATCCTCACGCGTGGCCGCCACACCGTCGTCATCCCTCCCTCGCGCCCCGTGAAGTGTGAGAGGACGAACTTTTCAAACGCGTCCTCGTGCCTTCCGATGGATCTGAGAGTTTCCGTGGACGTGAAGAGGCCCCCGTCGTTGCTCTCCGCCGCACTCCCGATACGCACCATGGAGGTCATTCCCACGCCCGAGACGCACCGTCAGTACGTCGACGAGAAGAACGGCAAGCTTCAGACCGCCGCGACGAGTCACGACGGCGCCGATGCGAAGTTCCGTCGCGCGGTTTTCGACCTCTTCGCAGGAACACGCGCGTTGTTGACGCGCGTCACGGTGGGCGACTTGATCGGACAGTTTCGAAAGAGGGGAAAGGTCGAAACGCTGAGCGTGGACGCGACGTGCGGCGAGGCGCTCGATCTCCTCGCCAACCCCGAGCCCGGCATCCTCTCCGCGCCGGTCATCGACCAAGATCGACTCCTGGTGCGCCCCGACGCCCCGACTCTTTTCTCGAATACTTCCCACACGACTGACCACAGAGGTGTCGCCCATCTCCTTACCCCGTATCGCAGTTCCTGGGCTTCATGGACGTCGCCGACTTCCTCGCCGGGTTCATGTTCCACCTCGAGAAGGTCAAGCCGCCACCCGTCGCGGCCTCGATGGGCCCCGATACGCCCCGAGGCGCGACGACGACGACCCAAGGAGGAGCGTCACCACTTCCGAGGGCGGCGCTCCAGCCCGTCGTCGTGGAGCGCATACTCAAAGACGAGGGTCGAAGAACGTGGATCGAGTCCGTGACCGCAGAGGACCTTAACGCCGCGGGCAAGGCGTTCTTCGCGACGACCGTGCGGGACGCGCGCGCACAGCTGTGCGGCAACGAAGACGGCCGCATGGTCTACGCCGGCAAACGGGATTTGCCCCTCCTCGAGCTGATCCGCGGCGGGTTCCTCAGGTTCATCCTCACGCCGGGGTCTGCCCAGCCGGGGTGGGACGCGACGAAGGCGAGCGGGGCGACCGTGACGACCGTGCCCCGGCGCGCGATCGCCTGCCACAGGGTGGCGATATACCGACTCGATTACGACCCAGCGGTTCGAGACGATACCATGTGCATCGACGCAGTCTTATCGCAGTCCGACGTCATCCGACTTCTCAACAAACACCTAGATGACCTCGGTGACGTGACTAACAAGTCCCTGCACGACATCGGCCTGGGCGGTGACTGGGACGACGGTTCAGATCCCGGCGCGGGCGCGGGCGTCGCACCGGGCGACGAGGTCACGTGCGTGCTTCCCACCGCGAGCGCTCTCGAGGCCTTTTCGCTGATGAACGCGTGGGGTTTGTCCGCGGTGGGCGTCGTGAGCGAGCCGCGTGGGCCGCTCGTGGACTGCCTCAGCGTCAGCGACCTTCGAGGGGTCAAGGCTGGCGACTTCACCAGCCTCAACGCGTCCGTGTCGGAATTCACGAAACGCGGGAGGATGGCCGGCGCGAACCCGATCGACCCGGCGCCCGTCACCGTCAGGCCCGACGCGGACCTCGGCGAGGTCATCTCGAAGATGTGCGACCGCGGCGTGCACCGCGTGTTCGTGACTGACCTCGAGGGTAGGCCCGTGCGCATGATCACGCCGACGGATATCTTGAGGTCGATCACGATGCCCGCGATGCACAGCAACGTGGGGTGGCGCTTCCAGGCGGCTGAGATCAGCTCAAAGTACGCGCGGAGCCGAGATGGAGTCGAGAGGGAGGCGGAGCCGACGCGAGTGGACGACGGGAGGAAGTTTCACGACGAGATGTGAGGAACGACGACCTCTCATGTGCTGCCGCATGTTCGATAAGGAAACAGTCTCATTGGAAATGCTTAAGAGACCTCATGAGCATTTCCAATGAGCGGAGACGAACATGTTGTAGCATGAGGTGCAGACGCACCATATCAAAGTACACATGATCGTCCTTGTTGGCTTTTCCAGCATGTTGTTGAACGGTTGATCATATCTCAGACAACATGCTGGAAGACAAGGGTCATGTGCACTGTTCGTTAAGCTCGTTTGACTTAGGTTATATTTTTTACTTTTTATATTGCCGTTGCCTTATTTGGAATATTACAAACCCAAAAACTATTTTTTTCACAATCGGGGACGCCATGGGCTGTGTACTGAGTGCCCACACATTCTATCACCCCGACCTGCTTGCAGTTTTTACCTATGACACCGTATTTAAGAAATGGTACAGGCATCCCGACAATATTAATGACCCAGGTTGGGTAAGAAACTCACCCCTGAGGAACGAGCTTGTAGATCTCTTAAACGACGCAACGAAGGCCATGGGGGGTTGGCCCAGGTGGAATCTTTGTTGTTGTCTTAAAGGGTGGTTGTGTAGACCTTTGCTTACCCATGAGTTTATAGCTCCAATGCTGGTAGAGCCGTTTAACAAAGTTTGCGAGAAATTCAACGATGCTAAGCTCTTCGATATGGGTCTCCAAGGCAGAGCAGTCGTAAGCCGATACAAAATATCGGGAGAGAACTATTTAATTGACGGCGGCACCAAGGACGTATGTAAGTTGTTCGTGTTGGTGGAAAAAAGAAGTGACGAAAAGCTTCGCGATGTGGGTGACACACTTAATGGACTCTGGTATAATGGATCACTTAATGGACTGGTCTCTGGACTGGACTCATGGAGGCCAAACCACCCTTTAAATCTCTACCCAGACCCTCGGGCCGAGGCGGCATTAACCTGGTCACCACCTGAAGACTGGATGACCCGCCTCACTCCTCCCTACAATGAAACAACGAATCATGTTTAGAGAAAAGGTGGCGACAGAGGTTGTTTGTTTTCCCGGGAAGATGAAACTCCCAGCACATATAAAGGCATACATAAATGGGGTGCATTTACAATGTCAATATGTTTACATTTCTACGCTATGGGTCCGTTCAGAGTCCCCTCCGTCACGCGCCACACCAACAGCGATTTATCCACGCTCCCCGCCGACGCAACCCACGCGTCGTCCGCGGAGAACCGCACCGCGCTGACGTGGCTACTGTGTCCCCTGAACCTGGCGCACCTCGCACCCTTCGCCACGCACGGGTAGTTGAGCAGCCTCACGTCACCCGCGTCGTCACCCGTCACCACGTGCCCGCGCCCGCTCGACCTGTCCACCGAGTTGATGTGCCTCGCCCCAGCCTTACCTTCCTCCCACACGCCCATGACTGGGAACCCCACCGGACTATTGTGCGTGTGCCAGTTAAAGTCCCGCACGTCCCCTTTGAACGGCTTACCCGAGGGCGCGGACCAGTGCAGCATCTCGTGGTTGGCGCAGACGCTTCGAAGAACCCGGCTGTCTCCGGTCCAGTCCAGCGCGACGACCGTGGTGGAGTGACCGGAACACGTCGCCGTGGGCGTGAACCGGCCGTCGACGTTGGCGAAGAGATGCACGCGCCTGTCCGCACCGGCGCACGCGAGGAGGGTCGAGTCCGGCGAGAACTTGACCGAAGCGAGTCGCCCCGCGGGCCCTCGGTCCCAGCCGACCGATTTGTTCGGTGCACCGCCGCCGCCGCCAGCCTGCGCCTCGGCGACGCGCGCCAGGGTCCGGGCGTCCATGACGACCACGCGCCCATCGCCGAGCCCCGCGGCGAGCAAGGCACCGTCGGGCGAGAAGTGCAGGGATTTACCGCCGCCCGATGACTTCGTCGAAGATACCCCCGCGCCCAGGTCGCGAACCGCGAATTGCGACCGTTTCTCGACGTTCCAGAGCTTGACCCAGCCATCCTCGCCGATCGTGGCGCACACCTGGGGCACGGTGGGGTTCCACGCCACGTCGTTCAGCGCGGATCCGCCGCCGGCGATGAGGATTCGAACGCTCGTCGCGGTCACCTCCCAAAGGTCGCACCCATCCGTGCCGACGTAAAATTTAACGGGGCCGGTTCGCGTCCTCGGCGAGTTTTGCGCCCCCCCCGCCTCCGCCTCGCCAACCTTGGCGGTGACTCCCGTGCCGCTCTTGGTCCCGTCGCTCGGTGTACTCGACGCATCCCCGGCGCCGGGCCCGGGCTCAGCGGCGAGGGCGAGGGATCGAATCATCGGCGGCGGCGCCTCGGGCCCCGCCGGTGAACGCAGAGCGATTTCGTCAATCTTACCGACGACGTCGTCGCCGTCTTCCGTCAGCGCCCACGTGATGACCCGTCCGTCCGCGCCCCCGGTGACCACGACGTTGTCCTCCTCGAGCAGTAATAACGCGCGTATGCCCTTGGTGTTGGCGACGGCGGGCTGGCGCATCGACGGCGCGCGGCCGAGGTCCTCGTGCGCGCGGATTAGCTTGACGAGTTTGTTGGCGCCGAGGTCGAAAATCGCGAGTCTCCCGTCGGAAGTTCCCGCGAGGACGCGCGGTGACTTGCCCTCACCCTTGACGGGGAGGTACACCGCGGAGTTGACGCCGAACGCCTTGGTATCGCTGAACGACGCGAGCTTACCGCCCCATATCCCGCTCGTCTTGTCCTTCCTCCAAACCTTCAAGTGCTTATCGCCGAAGGTTAAAAATTCACCCGATTTCGACGGATCGGGCGACCCGTCCCTCGGCCCGTGCTTGGCGCTGACGTGCGCGTGCGGGTTAACAGTCACGCCCCACACCGCGGGCACCACACCCTGGATCGTGGGCACCCTCGCCAGCGGCGCCTGGTCGCGTTTGTTCCTCCAGGCCCACAGCGTCGCGGTGTGTTTGTTGTCGGCGCCCATCGACACGAGAACGTCGCCCGTCTTGTCAAACGCCAGCGCCACGAACGAACGCATGTACCCCTCAGTGTCCGCAACCCTCGCCAGCTGTGCGCACGGTAAGTCCACAGGGTCCCTCGCCTCCCGCCGCGACGTCCACACGCACACGCTGGGCCTGGCGCCGTCCTGGCCCGTCGCGAAGGTGTACCCGTCGGGGTGACGCGCGATGGACCTCACGTCGTCGTCGTGGCCCGTGAAGAACCGCTGGCGATGCGTCGCGCGGTCGTAAACGACACCCAGCGCCGCGACGTAATACACAACCTTACCGCACGGCGTCACCTTGAGCGCGTTGCCGATGGACGCGCCGGGGAGGCCGTTGACGAAATCGAGCGCGAGCGACGCGGTCGGCTCCGCCGCCGACCGGCGCGTGATCCCTCGAGCGGCGGCGAGCCAATCAGTCGGCGCGGTGACTCCGCGTCGGCACTGCGGGTACACAACCTTCCCGAGGAAGTCCGCGTCGTTCGCGTCGATGAACGGGCCTTTCTTGATGGCTTCCATCCCCGCGGAGCGTCCCCCGCCCATGGCGAGTGACCTGGTGAAGACGTCGTGCGGCATGAGCCCGGCGGCGTCGACGCCGACCCTGGAGAAGATGGCGTTCACCTCCTCGTCGCTGAGGTTTTTGACCCCGAGGGAGGCCCACGCGGCGCGGAACTGCGCGTGGGTGCATTTCCCGGGGTGCGCGGGACCTCCCGCGTGGGCGACGAACGCGGCGGCGACGACGTCGATTTCCTTCCTGTGCTGCTCGCGTCGCTTTCCGACGGCGTCGCGCATCTTTTTCATGGCGGACTCGCAGGCCCACGCCGCGTCCGGGTTGACGGGCTCCGCCACCGCGCCCCCGAGCGTGGATCTCGACGGATTCTTGGGCTTGAATCTACCGCCGGGCTCGCCGTGTAGGTTACTGTCCCACATCGGCGGCCTGTGCTTGTGTTTCTTGTCGTCGGGCAGGCCCTGCGGAGGGAGGGGGGGAAGTGTCGTGGTCAACAATGGGTGCCGGAACTGGATTCGCGCGTTCGGTACGGGTGAGCTCGACGCACCTTGCGCATCCCCTGGCCCATGGGTGGCGCGGTCAGGCCTCGACCCGCGGGTCCGCCGATGGGACCCATGCTCTCCCGTCCGTCGCGATGTCCTCGTGCGGCGGATGGTGAGAGTGGCACTCGCGCGGGTGTTCCCAGACGAAAACAGGATGGAGCCCCTCCCAGCTGAGGCACGCCCGTTTGATCAACGTCTCTGAGACTGATCGCCCTGTGGATGAGTGAGTGACCGCAGGGGTCACAGTCGAGTGACGCGTCTCCGGGTGCAAGGAGCGAGGTCACGATGCAGGGTATGCCTCGAATGGGCGGTATGATGGGCATGGGCGGAGCGCCCCAGGCGGCGACGGGCGATTCCCCGCAGGTGGACACCGCGGAGAACGTCCAGATCTCGTCGCTCGCGCTGCTCAAGATGCTGAAGCACGGTAAGCGCCCTCGATGACAGAAAACGTCGTCATCCCTAGCCCGCCTGGGACGCGTCGAGGCGGGTCGTTCGGCCGCCGATCGACGCGCACGATGCGTGCCCCGCGTGGATTGGACACGGAGACGCGCGAACGGGATCGGATCTCGCCACTCGCGGGCATCCGACCCCCCGCCCGCGCAGATCCCACGCCAGATCTCGACCCAACCCCCAAACTCGGGCCACCTTTTTTGAACGTGCAGATCCGCCCCGGTCGGACCGACACCCGCCGCCCCGCCGCCCCGCCGCCCGCGTTCCCATCGCTCCCATCATTCGCTGACCACGATCCCCAACCGTACGTTCCCAAACCGAACTCAGGTCGCGCCGGCGTTCCCATGGAGGTGATGGGACTGATGCTCGGACAGTTCGTGGATGACTACACCGTCAAGGTGGTGGACGTGTTCGCCATGCCCCAGTCCGGCACGGGCGTGTCCGTCGAGGCCGTGGATCCCGTGTTCCAGACCAAGATGCTCGAGATGCTCAAGCAGACCGGGCGGGAGGAGATGGTGGTGGGCTGGTACCACTCGCACCCCGGCTTTGGGTGCTGGCTCTCCGGCGTGGACATCAACACGCAACAGGCGTTTGAAGCGCTCAACCCGCGGTTGGTGTCCATCGTGATCGACCCGGTGCAGTCGGTGAAGGGCAAGGTTGTGATCGACGCGTTTCGGTTGATCAACCCGCAGACCATCATGCTGGGCCAGGAGCCGAGGCAGACGACGTCGAACTTGGGCCACCTGAACAAGCCGTCCATCCAGGCGCTGATCCACGGCTTGAACCGCCACTACTACAGCATCAACATCTCCTACCGCAAGAACCAGCTGGAGGAGAAGATGCTGCTGAACCTCAACAAGAACAAGTGGTCCGAGGGCCTGCGCCTGAAGGACTTTGACAAGCACGGCGACGCCAACGAGAAGGTTGTGCTCGAGCTGAAGGGTCTGGCGGATAGGTACGAGAAGGCGGTGGTGGAGGAGGACAAGCTGACGGCGAAGGAGCTCATGGTGAAGAACGTGGGCAGGCAGGATGCCAAGAAGCACCTGACGGAGAACGTTCGGAAGTTGATGAGCGACAACATCGTGCAGACCCTGGGGGCGATGCTCGACACCATCTGCTTCTGATTTCTTTTTAGGAGTGAAACAAAAATGATGAAATTCTAAACTCGCTCGTAGAACTTCAACAACGTCATGACCTTCTCCCGCTTCTTGCATGTGGCGATTTGCATAGGCGTCCAACCGGTCTTGTCAGCTTTGCGAACGTCCGCGCCGGCTTGGATTAGCACGGCCACACAACCATCATGCCCCATTTCAGCGGCTATGTAAAGCGGGGTGGAGCCCTCCGAGGTCGCTTGGTTCACATCCGCGCCCGCCTTTATGAGCTCCATGACGACGTGCGTGTGGCCTTTGTCAGCTGCGTCGAACACAGGCGTAACGTCGCGGAGTACGTCGGAACGCTTCCTCCGCTTTCCACTCGCGTCGTTCAAAAAATAATGTGGTGATGCGAGCTTGTTCACATCAGCCCCTGCTTCGATCAGTGGCTTCACCAACGCCGCGTAGCCAAAATGAGCGGCGAGGTGCAAAGCTGTCCTTTGACTTTGAGTCAGAAGACACTTGTTCACGTCCATCCCGGACTCCAGGCAGGCCCTGACCGCGGGCACGTTGCCATGCTTTGCCGCCCAGTACAACGGTAGAAGGGTCAAGTTCTTGTAAAGTGTACTAAAGTTTACAAAGTGTATCTTGATCTTCGCCTCCAACGACCGAACGCCGTCCGCGCTCCACACTGCGGCGTTGTACGCCTTGTTCACCTGCGCCAGGTTGAGCGTATCCTGTATGTCGAGCTTTGGGAGTATCTCCGCGGTGAACACCTGAGGCAACTTCACGGCGATGACATCGAGGATGGAGATCATGCCACGCCGTAAGTACGTCACGGACAAATCGGGGTCCATGGCGGCCTTGGAAGTGAAGAGCGTCGCCCTCAGTCGTGGCTTTTGAGGTGACTTGTCTTTTGTGGGAAACTCCTAAAAAATCTCACACCAACAACCCTCGGAAACGCCAACTGTCCCGTAGTTCTCACTCACGACCGCCTCGTTTTACGTTCGCTCGTCACACGCCATGGCGCCCCGCGCTTCCGTCGCCTCCGTCCTCGGCGCCGTCCTGTGGGCGGCGCTTTCGCTGTCGGCGCACGCGCGCACGCTCCCCTCCGAGGTTGACAAGCTCCTGGCGCTCAAGGTTGAGCTCGAGGCCAGGGGGCTCTCCTACCTATTGGACACGTGGACGTGCCCCGACGTCGGGCCGTGCGATCCCTGCGGCCCGGACGCGGGCGCGAACAACAACTGGGGCCAGTGGCATTACGTCGCGTGCAGGGTCGTCCCCGACCGCGAGTATCGAGCCGCGGTCCGAGCCGCGGGCGTCGCCGAGCGCAGGGGCTCCCGGCGCAGGTACGGCCTGGTCACCAACGTACACCTCTCCGACCTCGCCATCGAGGGCACCCTCGACTCCATGCGCGACGTCCTGTGCCCGTTCACGCACCTCCGCGAGCTCGACATCGACGGCGGCAGGCTCACGGGGCCCGTCCCGAGGTGGATCGGCGAGTGCTTCCCGCGGCTGCTCGAGCTCGACCTGTCGCACAACGAACTCTCGGGCTCCGTCCCGACCGACGTCTGGCCCCTCGTGGCCAACATCGAGCAGATCAAGCTCGAGGACAACAGGCTGACCGGCGAGATACCCGCGATACTGGCGACGTTACCCAACCTGAGGGTCCTGTGGCTCGACGAGAACGACCTCAGCGGCGTCGTGCCGGCCGAGTTCGGCGCCGCAAACGGTTTTCCCAGAATTTTGAGCCTCAACATTGAAGATAACCCGAAGCTCTGCGGCGCCGCGCCGAACGCGCTCGCCGTGGACTGGACGTGGCACCTGGACAACCAGGCTGGCCAGAGCAGGGACTGGTTCGGTTTCTGTCAGAAGGATGCCTGCGGGGTGTTCGTGTACGGCGGGACGCGCGTGGGCGGGTCCTGCCCGCAGACCTGGGAGCTCGAATCCGCCTCTGAATCCCTCAACTGCGGCAAGCGGTGGGACCAGTGCGGGGGTACCGTCTCCGTGGAGTTGACGAACGGCGGCGACGATGGTACGTCGGGGACCGTCATCGACGTTCCTTTCGACGGCGCGAGATGCTGCCGCCGGGGACTCGCGTGCGTCGAAGCGCCCGACCCGGACGCCAGCCCCGGGACGGCTTACTACCAGTGCACCCCGGATCCGACCGCCGCGGCGGAGGAGAAACCGCAGGTGACAACGACGATCCCAACCGAGGTGCTCGACACGTACCGGACGACGAACGACGCGGAGACGGAGTGCGCGACGGCGTGGGGTCAGTGCGGCGGCACCGCCGCCTACCTCGGGTCGACGTGCTGCGAGGGCGCCGCGCCGTGCGTTCGATCGAACGAGTATTACTCCCAGTGCGACCCGACGAACTGCGCGCGCTCGCTGCAGCAGTGCGGCGGGTACGACCACGACGGCCCGCAGTGCTGCGCGCAAGGGCTCGAATGCGTCGTCCGCACCGAAGGGTTCCACCAGTGCGTCGCCAAACGGATCGTCGCTCGTAACCAAAGGACCGGCCGGTGAGAGTTTCTTTTTTAATTTCGAACGGGCGATTAGACTGACGTCGTGTTCTGTTTAACTCTTACAGAGAGACGTACACGCGGCGCGTTGAAGACGGTAAGCTCGTCGCGACTGCGAGGGGCGAGCGATGCGTCGGCGAGTTCGGGCAGTGCGGCGGTCCGATGTCGATGAGAACATCGGCGTGCTGCGGGCCGCTGAGGTGCGTGCGCAAGAACGATTGGTTCTCCGAGTGCGAGCGCTGCGTCGAGACTTACGGGCAGTGCGGCGGGGGCGAACACGTGGGCGGGACGTGCTGCGTGAAGACCACGGACGAATGCGTGGAGATCGACGAGTACTTCTCGCAGTGCCAGCCGATCGCCGCGGAGGGCGTCAGGTGATTGGAAAGCGGGGCACGAAGAGGTTCTGGGGGACACGCTTCCGTGAAAATAAAAGTCAGCCGTGTCGGGCTACTATCCTCGACGCCTAATGCTCGTACGTTTTGGCCTCCATACCGGTCGGCGGCTGGATCTTCGTCTCCTCTTTGCCGATATCGTCCCAGTTGGTGCTCAGCACCGTCCCGGAGCTCTCCTGGAACGACTTGTTCATCGCCCGCCTCGTCTCCTCGTTGGCGTTTTTATAAATCTTTTGAAACATCGCGTTCAGCGCCGCGTCGCCCTCGAGCTCCTCCTCCTCCTCCTTCTCGAGCTCCTTCTCCAGCTTATCCCAGTCCGTGACGGTCTTCTTCTGCGCCGCCTTGGCGCTCGGGTCCGCCGGCCGCGCGGGCGGTGCCGCCGCGGGCGTCGTGACCGACGTCGTCGCGCCCGAAGCTCCGCCCGCTCCGGCGACGATGTCCCCCCACTGCGCCGCCTCAGCCTTCTTCAGCCTCACCTCCACCTTGGCCGCCCCGATGGACGTCTTGCAATCTTTTGGTAAAACCTTACCGAACAGGTTCAGGTCCAGAACGTACGGATCATCGGGCGTCTGGTCGTCGTTGATTGTGACGGTCACTCGGCCCGACTCGATGACGATGGTCGCGTCTGCGGGATTTACCTTTTTGGCCAGCACCTCCAGGGTGACGTGCGACAGGGACTGGTACCACTGGTGTTTGTACCGGGGCGTCGCGGGTGCTTCGGGCGCGGCTGATGTCTCAGGCTTCGCGGACTCGGGCGCGGCCTGCGTGGGATCCTTCGGCTGGTTCCCGGCGAGGAGATCGTCGCACTTTGCGATCCAGGTTTCGTACTTGGCCCTCACGCCCTCCAGCTCCGCGCCCTTCTCGAAGCACATCTTCGCGGGCGCCGGCTCGCCGAGCTCGAAGAACGCCATGCCTTTCCGCAAATGCGCCTTGGGGTTGCGATCGTCCAGCTTGACCGCCTTGGCGGCGTCTCCCAGCGCGTCGGCGGCTCTTCCCAGCTTCAGGTTGACCGCGCTTCGATGGACCCAGCCGGGCACGTACTTGGGGTATCCCTCGATCATGACGTCGTACAGATCGAGCGCTTTGGTGTAATCCTCGTCGATTAATGCCTCCTGGGCCTCGGCGATGAACGCGGCATCGGGCTCCTTGGCCGCCATGGCTCGTCGTGGTGTGCGCGTCACAGTGGCCACCGAAGGCTCCCGAAACTTGTTTCCCGCGTTCGAATACTCGGCACCGTTTGATAAACTTCGACGGGGCATTCGCAGGCGCGCCGCACCGGGTCGCGGCGGACCCAGGAGGTGCCAGGGTTCGCGATGGCGACGACGCGTAGAAGTTCGAGGAGGCCAGTAGAGGAGACTCCGGCGACGACGGACGCACACGAGACCAATTCCTCGGCCCGTGACGATGGAGCCCCGCGACGAGGGATCATGAGTCTGCGGACGCTGCAGATCGACGCGGATACCGTCGAGTACCGCGTGTGCAGGTCCACCCGCGACGCGTTGACGTCGTCGGCGGCGCCCCTATGGCTCTTACTCGCCGCATGTCTCACTCTCGTCGCGATATCCCTCGCCGAAGGGGATGTCTCGTCGCTCTTGTTAACTCTGATCCATGGAGGCTCTTTTGGCATCGAATGGCTCAATTCGATCGTCGCGTGGCTGGCCCTCGCGGCGGCGGCGTCGCTCGCGCTCGCGCTCGCGTCCGCGGCGTCCGCGGTAGTATCCGAGTCCGTGCTGGTCATGCGCGACGTCGGCGTGCAGCTCTCCGTCCGGACGATGACGTCGAGGTCGCCGAGATCCGTCCGATTCATCGACGTCGAGACCATCGCATCCGTAGTTCTCAACGAAGCGGTGACCACGTCCGACGTCTTCCACTACCTGTGCTTCGTGACCAGGCGCGGTGGTATCGGGGCGCGCAGCGGTGAGGGTCGCGGGTCGAGGAAAAAGGAGGTCGGGGGATCGAAACCCGGGCGGGTCAGAGACGGGGTGGTGCTCGCGTTTCCGGCGCTCAACCCGCCGCTCGCGGTGACGAGGCGTGTGTACGCGAAAGTTCACTCCGCTCTCCGGGCTGGCGGTGGGAACGGGAACGGCGTTAAGGCATCGTCGAGCGGTAAGGATGGGAACGGGACGGCGCGCGCGGGCAGGACGCGCGCGGGTTCGAAACCCGTACGGGGCGCGTGGCGATGGGAGACGGATCCGGCGACTGGTATACCCGCGGGTCCCGCGAGCGGCCGCGGGTGGTGGGGCCGCGGGTCCACGTGGGGCCGGCCGGGCGCGTTGTGGCGCGCGGATGACCCGGCGTCGCCGGCGCACAGCGTGCTCCTCGTCTCCGACTTTTTCCTCCCGAACCTGGGCGGGGTGGAGCTGCACATGTACTCGCTGGCTCAGCGGCTCATAGCGAGGGGTCACAAGGTTACGGTTCTGACCCACGCGTACGGCGATCGGTGCGGCGTGCGGTACATGACCAACGGCCTCAAGGTGTACTACGTCCCGCGGGTTCCCGTGTACAACGGCGCGACGGCGCCGGACATATTCGGGCACAGCGACTTGCTTCGGCTGATACTTCTCCGCGAAGGAGTCACCGTGGTTCACTCGCACCAAGCGTTCGCGGTGATGGGCCATCAGGCGTGTTTCCACGCTCGAACCATGGGGTACAAGTGCGTGTTCACGGACCACTCCTTGTTTGGATTCTCCGACGCGAGCCACATACACATGAACAAGCTGCTGGTGCTAACACTGGCGGACTGTAACCACGTCGTGTGCGTGAGTCACACGGCGAAGGAGAACACGGTTCTGCGGTCGGGGGTACCGCCGCGACGGGTGTCCGTCATACCGAACGCCGTGGATGCCTATCGTTTCGTCCCGGATTCAGCCAAGCGCGGTCTTCGCATGGACGGGCGTGCGGCAGCGCCGGGGCGAATCACCGTGGCGGTCACGGCGAGGCTCGCGTACCGGAAAGGTGTTCACCTCCTCGCCGGCGTCATCCCCGCGGCGTGCAAAAAGTTTCCGCAGGTTGACTTTCTCATCGCCGGCGACGGATCGATGCGTCCGCACTTGGAGACGATGACCGAGGCGCACGGGCTGACGGAGCGGGTCACGCTGCTTGGGAACGTACCGCACGCGAGGGTATCTGACGTGCTCCAGCGGGCGCACGTCTTTCTGAACTGTTCGTTGACGGAATCTTTTTGCATAGCGATTCTGGAGGCGGCGTGCTGCGGGTGCCTCGTGGTGGCCACGGGCGTGGGCGGGGTCCCGGAGGTGCTCCCACCGGACCTGCTCTTCCTCGCCAAACCCAACCCACCAGCGCTGGTCGAAGCGCTGCGGGACGCCATCGAGGCGCTCGAGGGCTCGAAAGGAGAGGGCTCGAAGGGCGGCTTGGTGGGTTCCTCCGGTTCATCCCCTTCGTCGGTGGACCCGGTGGTCATACACGAGCGCGTGGCCGAGATGTACAGCTGGGACGACGTCGCCGAGCGCGTGGAGCGCGTGTACGAGCGCGCGCACGCGACGGAGGACAGTTTGGTGGGCAGGTTGGCGCGGCTGAGCCGGTGCGGCGCCTTCGCGGGGCCTCTCTTCGCGTGCGTCGCCGCGGTTGATTACGTGTTCTGGAGGTGGTGCGAGTGGAAACGGCCGGCGAGGACTGTGGAACCGGCGCCGGACTTCATCCCGAACGACGGGGACTTCGAGTGGGTGGACGACGAGTGAGTTCGGTGTGGGTTATTACTATCGCGCGGCGTTTGGCTCGTTGTGAGAAAAATTCCTTTTTTGGTCGGTTGCATTTTGTCCGCTTCGCAGCACCAATTGAGAGTCCATTCATTTCTACGGCCATTCGAGGTTGCGCGCACGCAGCGTTCAGACAAGATGAACCCCGAGTAGTGAGTGCCACGTCCCCTTCGTGCCCGCGACCGCCGCCCGGGCGCGTCGCGACCACCGTCCGGCGCGCTCGCGGCTCCCCGTCGACCCGCTCCTCCTCGGTCCCGCCAACGTCACGCCCCCCTGGCAAATTTCTCGACGCTGACGTCCCGCGCTCCCCTCCTTTCCCCGCGTGAACCGCAGTGACTACCTCTTCAAGCTCCTGGTGCGCACCCGAGTCTGACCCGTCGTGAAACGACGCGACGACGTCGATCCGTCCCCACGGAATCCCCGACCGCCCGCCTCTTTCCGCCCAGATCTGGGCAGAAATCCGACCCTCGTCGAAGGACAACGTCTCACCAAAGTTTCCCCCCTCCACCCCGCGTCTCCGCAGCTGATCGGTGACTCCGGCGTCGGCAAATCGTGCCTTCTCCTCCGTTTCGCCGACGATACCTACACCGAGAGCTACATCTCCACCATCGGCGTCGACTTCGTGAGTGCTCATCGCCCGTTTCGCGCCCGCATTCGCCCCGACCCCCCCGCGTCCTTTTATCCCGAGATCCACCCCGCGGGTGCCCTCTGGCCTCGGAAGTTGAATTGACGCAACATTCATTTCGCGCACCGCCGGCCTTCCACTGACCTTCTTCACTCCCCATCCCATCGTGACCCCAAAACCAAAAACAGAAAATTCGCACGGTCGAGCTGGAGGGCAAGACGGTCAAGTTACAGATCTGGGACACCGCGGGCCAGGAGCGTTTCAGGACGATCACCTCTTCCTACTACCGCGGCGCTCACGGCATCATCGTGGTGTACGACGTGACGGACGCGGAGTCCTTCAACAACGTCAAGCAGTGGCTCAACGAGATCGACAGGTACGCCAACGAGAACGTGAACAAGCTGCTGGTGGGTAACAAGAGCGACCTCACGGCGAAGCGGGCGGTGGACTACGAGACGGCGAAGGCGTTTGCCGATGAGATTGGCATCCCTTTCCTGGAGACTTCGGCGAAGAACGCCACCAACGTCGAGCAGGCGTTCATGACCATGGCTGGCGAGATCAAGACGCGCATGGCGTCGCAGCCGGCGCTTAACCAGGGGCCCAAGGGTGCCACGGTCAGGCCGGGCGAGGGCAGGCCTGTCGGGAAGGCCAACAGCCAGTGCTGCTAAAAGGGGCGGCCACGACTGAAAGCGAGCGGAGCGGGGTCGGAGTGGTCTGCACCCGCGGTTTAATGACAATTGTTGATATGCGTCTCATATTCTCACAGCGCCATCCATGGGACGGTCCCTCTCTCTCTCTCTCTCATACGTCTCGTGCGTGCGGTCATCGTGTCTGTTTAGTGTGCAGCATGCACGGTGTGCGTGTGCGCGTGTATGTGTGTTTAGTGTCCGTCGCTCAAGCCGCTCCGGCGGAGACGACGGGCGCCGTGTTCACCCTCTTTCCGCGCCTCGGCCTGGTACCCGCGTCCGTCTCTTCCTCCTTTGACTCGTCCACCTCGTCGTCGCCCTCCTCGTAGCGAGCCTTGATGACCCGGTACAGCCAACCCTTGTTGTTGCTGTTCGTCGTCTTGCCTCCGAAGACGAGGGGGTAAAAGTTCTTCAACTGCCTGTAGCTCATGACTTCGATGCTCATCGGGAGCTTTGGCAGCGACTTGGGCGCACCAGGTTCGGTCGCGGCGGGTTCTGACATCGAGTGCAGGTGTAGGTGGCTGGCGATCGTGTCCTCGCGCGGCTTTCGGCTCGTACGCGCGCGCCCGCCCTGCTCCGTTTGCGTAAAGTCGGAAACGAGGGAGCGCTTCAAGCTGGTGAGGGCCGCGACCGCGTCCATGGGGGACCTGCCGCGCGCGTGCCGCTCGGGTGCGTGCCGCTCGGGCGCGTGCCGCTCGGGCGCGGGAAGAGGGAGAGGGGTCTCGATGGGGGCCGCAAGCACCCACGGAGGAGGAGCGGGGTCGAAGAAAAAGCGGGGCGGCCCGTCGCCCGACGCGAACGTCTTTTCCTCGCCTTTCCCGGGGAGCCGTCTGAGGTGGAGGTGGTTAGCCGGCGATGATGGGGCGTCGGCGGGTCTGCCGCCGGGCGGCGTGCGCCTGAGGTGCTTCCACTCGCCCGTGAGCAACGACATCGTCGCGTCACGGGCGGTGAACGTGCCAGCCGCGCAGCCGCGCAACACAGCTGTGTCCACGAAAGTTTCATTCTCGTGACTTGATCAAAAACGTACTGTATGTTCTAACCCCTCGCGTCGGCTATAACCTGCTCGCCGGCGTGGAGCGCCATCCGGCGTTGGACCACTTCTCCGGCCCACCCACGCGCCTGGACACGATGTTATCCACCGCGAGCCTCGCGGTGGTGTACGCCTTGTCCCAGTGTGTCTCCCAAGCCTCCGCCGGTCTCTTACCCCCCGACGCTGACTCCGCCAGCGCCTCGGCCAGCTTCGCAACCGCCGCCGCCTCCCCAGCGGACATCCACGCGGGAACCGCCGCACCCTTCCGCACTCGGTCCCCGTGCGCCTTGACCCTGTCCCGCGCCACCTTCATGAGCAAGATCCTGCTGTCGCCCTCGGCAAACTTGCAGCACTGAAGAAAGTCGGTGTGCTCGAAACCGGTGCCCGCCATCAAAGCGTAGGACCCGACTTCTTGCCGCAGCCGGTGGCAGTACTCGATCGCCTCGTCGACCGCGGAGACTTTCGCCGCGGCGACCGACTCGACCATTCCCGCGGTGGGCCTGGTACCGTGTCGTAGGGTATCGCAGAGGTCCCGCTCGACGGATGCCAGGTAGGCGGTCATCCGTTCCTCCCTCGCGTCCGCTTCCCGATACAGAGCCCGCAGCTGCGGCACCGACGAGAGCATCAGCGTCTTCTTAGAGCTGTGGGCGCCACCGCCGGGCGCCCAGCACGGCTTAGCGTCGTTATGCGCCCGCGTCCGGCGGAAGAGCCGGCGCCTGAACTCGTGTGCGCCCTGAGCCACGGCGACGCGCCCGGTGAAGAGTCGCTGGCCGATGAGCTCCATGTTCGACATCGGCGCACCTTCGCCACCCTTCGATACGTACCCGCCGTCCACGGTGACGTCGCAGTATCGGTCCAGAAGCGCGTCGCAATCGAGCCACTTGTGTTCGAAGGAGATCCACGCGTTGTCCAGGTCGTTACCCGTGGTCTTCGCGCCCATATCCCCGAGCGTCACGCCCTCGGTGACCGCACCCGGGTACCCGGGCTTGACGCCCCGTTCACGGAGGTCCACGAGAAACGCGTGCGGACCCTTGCTCTCGCCTCCGACGATGAGATCCGCCATGACCACCGCTTTACACGCGGTCAAGCCTTGTGATATCCAGTTCTTGCACGCGCCGTCGTGGGGGGTGTGCAGCAAAAACTTGGACTGTTCCGGGACCCACCGCGCCGTGGTCTGAACCACCAAACCTGAGTTGACCCCGGCGAGTTTCTCGGTGAGCGCGAAGCAGCCGAGCTCGCCGTCGCGTTGCATCTGCTCCAGCGCCCGTAAGTGTTTCGGCCCTCCGAGCTCGAGCACGGTCCCGGCGAAGAGGTTGTACTGGACCGTGAACCGGATGCTGAACCCCGGGCCTTGCTCGAAGCCGTGATTGACGAGAAGGCGGTGCGCCTCGAAGAACTTGGACGGGTCCGTCTTGAGGTGCCGGAACTCGAGAAGGGCGGACTTGACGAGGCCGCTGAGTCGCGCGGCGGAGTCGTGGTAGTCCTTCGCGGGGGTGCCGAGCACGCGTGCGAGTTCGGCGGTGTAGTTCGCGCGCCACGCGACACGCGTCGGGTCGTCGACACCGATCTCCGAAAAAGCGCCCAATTCTTTTTGGGCGTTTTCCGAGACGCGGCTCCCGTTGGCGTTCAGTGTCGGGGGGGGAGCCACGGGTCCGTCACCCACGAGGGCGTCCACGTTGATGTAAGGCATGGTCGATGGAGCGGCGCGAGCGGGTCGTGTTTGTCCGGGTGCCACGCGCCTCGGGTTGTGCCCTGGCCTTTGGGCTAAACCTCACATGCTGACTCGGAGATTTGTTCGTCCGTCGTGAAGAAGCTCTGTGAAAAGTAACAAAGCACTTCTATCCGCTGCTACCGCTATTACCTACTTACGCCCGCACTCCTTCGCCCGTGTGTCGTCATCCTTCTCTCCCACGACCCTGTTGGACCTACCCAGCGCGTGCCTCACCTCCTTGAGCTCCTTCATCGCCTTGTGTTTATCCCGCCGTCTGTCCTGCGCAGCCTCCTCCTTGGTGGGGTGCCCCCGGAGCCTCCGCGCGACTGCTTCCTCGCGTGTCTCGCCCTTGCTCTCGAACCTGGCACCCCCGCACAGCCGCGCGCGATCCACCACGACCGTATCGTACCAGTCGGGCGGGCCGTCATCCGCATTCGAGGACGCATTCGAGGACACTCGCTCGGGTCCGCTTTCGTCTACTTCGGTTTGGGCAATCTCCGCCTCCCTCGGCGTGAGCTTCACCTCCCACGGCGGGGGTATGTGTTCCTCGCCCTCCTCCCTGGCGGACGGGATGGGCGTTTTGAAGTTGTCGAAGTTTCCCAGCGCGATCCAATGCCTGGCGTTGACGATGCCAACCCCGGGCGCATCCTCCGTATCCTCGAGGACCGGCGCGTCGTTCTCATCATCCTCTCGGAGCACTTCGACGAATCTCGGTCCCGGGACGCGAGACTTTGCCCATCGCTGCGCGTCCCACCTCGCGGGAGCCACCCCGCGTCGGAGCCCCTCCGGCGTGCTCCCCTCGGCTTCACGAAGCCGATACCACTCGCGAACCCTCGGTGCGTCAGCTTGCACCCTGGACGTGTGCTCCCTCCACAGGACGTCCGCGTAATGCTCCGGAAGTTTATCGCCGATACTCAGCAACGGATCCGGGGCGGTGGGCGACGCCAGCCTCTTGTCCAGCTCGTCCGCCCTCCTCGCGTGCGCCCTTCGCCGGGAGACACGCGTGCGGTCGACTTCAGCGTAGGGGTCCGGGGCCCACTGCGGGCTACCCGGGTCCAAGCCCCAGTCGCGCATCGACGTGTGAAAAGCTTCGTTCCCGTCGCTCAGTGTCCTCAGTGGCAGTGGATATCCACGAGGTAATTTTGGTCACAGTCCAGCCATTCTGCATCCTCGCACGTTTAGCGCCAATGACCGCGCCCCCGGATTGCTGCCCCGTAAGCACCTTGCACTGAGAGCGCATGGTCGCAGCCACAAAATCGCACTCATTGCATCTATGGCGATGACGACCGTGCTCGCAGATTCCCTTCCCACCGCATTCCTTGCAGTAATAGCGTATACGACGGTGCTCGCAGTATGCACCCCTACCGCACTCCTTGCACTGGTTACGCCGACGATTGTGCTCGCAGATTGATCCCCCACCGCATTCCTTGCACCGAGTGCGCCGACGACCGTGCTCGCAGATTCCTGCACCACCGCACTCCTTGCACTGAGAGCGCTGACGACCGTGCTCGCATATTTGTGACCCACCGCACTCCTTGCATTTAGAGCGCTGACGACCGTGCCCGCAGACTGATGCCCCACCGCACTCCTTGCACTGAGAGCGCTGACGATCGTGCTCGCAGATTGATGCCCCACCACACTCCTTACATCTATGGCGCTGACGGCCGTGCTGGCAGATTCCACACCCACCGCACTCCTTGCATGTGGAGCGCTGACGACCGTGCGCGCAGATTGACCCCCCGCCGCACTCTTTGCACTGAGAGCGCTGACGATTGTGCTCGCAGATTGACCCCCCGCCGCACTCCTTGCATTTAGAGCGTACACGGGCGTGCTGGCAGATTCCAGACCCACCGCACTCCTTGCATTTAGAGCGCTGACGACCGTGCTCGCAGACTGATGCCCCACCGCACTCTTTGCATGTGGAGCGCTGACGACCGTGCTCGCAGATTGACCCCCCGCCGCACTCTTTGCACTGTGAGCGCTGACGACCGTGCTCGCAGACTGATGCCCCACCGCACTCTTTGCACTGTGAGCGCTGACGACCGTGCTCGCAGACTGATGCCCCACCGCACTCTTTGCATGTGGAGCGCTGACGACCGTGCTCGCAGATTGACCCCCCGCCGCACTCTTTGCACTGTGAGCGCTGACGATTGTGCTCGCAGATTGACCCCCCGCCGCACTCCTTGCATTTAGAGCGTACACGGGCGTGCTGGCAGATTCCAGACCCACCGCACTCCTTGCACTGATAGCGCTGACGACTGTGCTCGCAGATTGATACCCCACCGCACACCTTGCATGTGGAGCGCTGACGACCGTGCTCGCAGCGGCGACTCAGGCCGTCTCCCTTGCGCAACTTCTTAAGCTTTACCTTGAGCTTCTTCAACCGCGCTTTGTTAACTGTCTTGCCCATCGCAATTTTTAACTTCAGTCTTGCGAGTTCGATCATGTCCTCCTCCGACATCGAGACGTAGTAGTAGTGAGGAAATTCGACGATCTCGTCGCCGGGCTTCCCGACGGCGTCCCTCAGGCCATTGGCCATGTGCTCGTTTGTGGTATTCACCGAGTAGGCGACAACCTCCAGGCCATACCTCTTTTCAGCCTCCTTCACCCAGCGAAGGGAGAACTGGTTGGCGAGCCAGCGGCCGCCACGTGTCGTTTGGATGCAGTGGTACGGCATGCCGGGGTGTCGAGCGCACGGCATGATGTTCTCGGCTTGGTCAATGAAGACCACGCCGGGGAGTTCATCCTCCACCGCCTGGAAGAAGCTGGCGTAGTAAGTGGCGGTTGCCTGGTTGGCAGATAGATAATCCTTCACACACTTGCTTCTGTTGAAGACGATCCTGGGCTTCTTCTCGTCTATTTTCTTGAGGCGTTCCCACGCGGCCGCCGTGGCGAACGGGGATGTGATTTCGTTCCGGCCGTAGTTCTGCAGCCATCTATTGGCGACCTCGTAAATTGCTGTGAAATTGCTGTGGGCCAGCATGGCGATGGACTCGCCTTTCGGGAGCTTGGCTGCTTTGCTGTAGGCGACGGTCGATGCAAACGTGACCTCAATGGCTTTGATCATATCGGCGTTGAAGCGCTTGCGCACTTTACGATCACGCATGATCGCCGTCAGAAACTCCTTCGCGTCGAAGTGCGTGTGATACCGATCGCACTGGTCTTCGCTCATCTTGTCGTCCTTGCCTGCGAGTTTATCCGTGACTGTTTCCCATCGTTCGGTGTGGCATCGCCACTTGTCGTCTTCGCTCCATCTGCTGATCCCGCAGATCTCCTCGACATTCGCGCGGAGCTGGCGGCGGGTCATGCCGCTGCGCCCCACATCAAAGTGGGAACATGACTTTCCGTCGATTTCGGCGCGGATACGCTTGAGGTCGGGGCGCCACACCGTCGTCATCCTCCCTCCGCGCCCCACATCAAAGTGGGAACATGCCTTTCCGTCGATTTCGGCGCGGATACGCTTGAGGTCAGGGCGCCACACCGTCGTCATCCTCCCTCCGCGCCCCACGAAGTGACCTCATCAGACGTGGCTTTTCTCTTTTCTCTGGAATACAAGTAGCCAGGATTTACGTCGCACGTGCATGCGCTGGGCTCTTTCATGTGTACAAGAACGTCGTATCGTTTACAATCATCATTCAACTCAGAACGGGTTATCGAACCGCCGCATGACATCCGGGATGTCCACCGAGAGCACCTCCTCCAGCGCCTTCATCTGCCGCTTGTCAACCTTTTGCATCTTCCAGATTGGAATCCCCTTGCAAATCTCGGCGAACCGGCGCTCGTTGGGCAGGTCACCCTTGGGAATCTGGTGCGAGTGCACGCACTCCTCGAACTCTTTATCCAGCCTACCCAGCAGCTTCTTCTGCTTCGACTCGTGCCCGGCCATCAGCGGCATCTTCCCCCTCAGGTGCGTCATGATCTTAGCGTGAGTGACGCACGCCCGGACTCTCTTGACAAACTCGTTAACCTTGCGATCGCACGAGCGCTGCGGAATGTCCAGCAGGTCCCTCTTCAGGTCACCCTGCTCCTTCTCGAAGAGCTCGGCGCCCAGCTGGTTATTCTCCGTGTTCAGCGGCTTATCGTTGAACGAACCCACGTACACCTTGCACACCTCCGGCGTGTTGAACACCTTACCAAGCGACCACATCAGAGCGCCGTACACGCGCATCAACTGCTGCGCCGATACCTGATCCGCCTTGTTCAGCACCACGCGCACCTTATCGTCGTGCCCCCTCAGGCTGGCGATGACGGACTTGAACTCATCGCTGATGTCCAGCTTGTGCGGGTCGAAGAGGAGTAAGATGACATCCGACCTCGCGGCGAACCACTCGCACACGTGCACGAACGAGTACCCCCGGTCGATGCGCTGCTTCTCCCCGGAGAGCACGCCGGGGGTGTCGATGATGGTCACCTCCTCCAGGAGCTTGGCGTCGCACGAGCTCGCCTGGAACTTGGATAAGAACGCGCTGCCAAAGTTGCTCAGGCCGGTGAACGGTTTATCGGTCTGCACCGCGAGGGTCTGCCCCGGGGTCACCCGTGGTTCCCGGCCGTGCGTGACGACGACGAAGCGATCAGTCGTGGGCTCCGGGCCGATGTTGCACCCCGGGTACTCCGTCCCGAGCAGGTGCTTGATGAACGTCGTCTTGCCGGTGCTGTACTGACCCAACAGTAGGACGTTGGGCTTACCTTCGAAGTCCCCGTCGGTGAGCAGAGGGGAGTAGAAGGACCCGAACTTGAGCGCTTCTTCGACGGGCCGCACCTTGGTTTTGTAGATCTCCTTGAGGGCGTCGACGACGCCGGTGGCCTGCGCGGCGGACATCCTGTGCCCGCGCGGGTTGGACCCCGGGTTACGACGCTTGGTCGGGTAGGTGTTGCCCGTTCGTTCGGCGACCTCCTTCAGGGACTCGGCCATGGCCTTCGTGGCGAATGGGTTGTTCTTGTTGCTGCTGTCGTGCGCGAGGCCCTCCAGCTCGGCGACGGGCAGCGAACCCGCGTCGATGGCGGCGTCGAGCGCCTCGATGCTCACCTTCGAGACGTCGGTACCGCCCTGGACCATGGCGATGACCCGGATCGCGCGCACGAACTGGTCCTTGCCCAGGTACCCCTGGCGGTTGAGGTCGGCGAGCTGCCACGCGCGGGACAGCGCCTCCTTCGGCAAACCGCTCAGGCCGAAGAACTCGACCGCATCTTTGCCGGTGACGCGCCCGTCCTGGTCCTGGTCGGCGAGGCCGAACCATCGCTTGTACACGTCCTCGTCCGAGACGGCCCGGGACGGATCCGCCGCGGGCTCGGGCTGCGTGGAGTCCTCCATCGTTCCCGTGCGGTGCCGCGTGGAGTGGGCGTCGAGTTCAAAAGCGCCGAGTCATCTCAGTTTTGTTTTGCCGATCTCTCACAAGTCTCGGGCCAGTATGGCATCATTCATTGCGTCGCCGCGGCCTCTCACGAGCCGGTCGCGCCACGATCGTTCACCCCGACTCCAAGGAGGGAACGAGGCAGCCATGAGCTACGCGTGAGTCCCCGACCGAGATCCACTCGTTCAAACCCCGCGAAGAGCGCCGCGAGGGTGCCTCGCGGCTCGGTCCCCCCGCCGTGCCCACCCGCGTCGGGGGAATAAAACGCGGGCCACCCGGAGCCTCGTCGCACCTACCCTTCCAGGGCGCTGAATCCCCACCCATCCACCTCCCGTCCCTTTCGCAGGTATCTGTTCAAGTACATCATCATCGGCGACACAGGTGCGCGTCCGAACCCGACACTCGACCCTCACCCGACGTCCGAGGGGCTTCCTCCGCGTCAACAACGTTCTCGTGCCTTCCGAGAAATGCAATGCCCCCCGTGATGTCTGACCTCCGTTCGCCCCGTTCCCTCCCATGTTTCCCTTGACACAGGCGTGGGCAAGTCGTGCCTGCTCCTGCAGTTCACCGATAAGAGGTTCCAGCACGTCCACGACCTGACCATCGGCGTGGAGTTCGGCAGTCGCATGGTGAGCATCAACGACAGGCAGATCAAGCTCCAGATCTGGGACACCGCCGGGCAGGAGTCCTTCAGGTCCATCACCCGCTCCTACTACCGCGGCGCCGCGGGGGCGCTGCTGGTGTACGACATCACGCGGCGGGACACGTTCGAGCACCTGTCCTCGTGGCTCGAGGACGCGAGGCAGCACGCCAACCCCAACATGACCATCATGCTCATCGGCAACAAGAGCGACGTCGCGCACAAGCGGGCGGTGTCGCGGGAGGAAGGGGAGGAATTCGCCAGGGAGCACGGCCTGGTGTTCTTAGAGACGTCCGCCAAGACCAGCGACAACGTGGAGGAGGCTTTCATCAACACCGCCTCGGTCATCTGCGAGAAGATCGACGACGGGCTCGACGTGAGCAACGAATCGCACGGGATCAAGGTTGGGTACGGCGCCGGCGGCGGCGGGAACAACCAAGGGGGCTTCGTCAACCCCGGGGCCGCTAGTGCGAGGGTCGGAGGAAACGGCGGCGCGGCGGGGCAGTGCTGCTGAGATAGTCATTCTTGTAACATCACACCGACATCGTGCGAATGCTTTCGAGCCCGTCGGCGCCCGCCGGCTCTGCAAGTAAATATCTCACCACCAACTTTGCGCACTTGCGACGCTTGGGAGCCGGAATTGATTGCGACAACTGGCACTATCGATCGCACGAAGTGAAGCTCGCCGATGGGCCTGCTGGACAGATCTATCAGCCAGGAGCAGGCTAAGTACTTCATACGCCTGTGCTTGGCAGCCCCCGCATTCGCCTTCGGCCTTCGCATGTACAACGCGCGCAACGAGTACAACAGGTGAGCGCCGCTGCGGATGACGTCGTCAGTTATCGGCCAACTCCCGATCGCGACCAGATCCCACTCCTCCATCCACCGACAGCGCCGCGGATGCCTGACCAAAGCGATTCAATTCACCGCCCACACACCGCAGGTCGAATCCCTACCAACCCCAGTACGCCAGCGCGGACTCCACTCCCCAGACCAAGAAGAAGTAGCGCGAAGTCGCGAGTGGGCACGTCAGTTAGGGCAGATCTGTAGCTCGAAGAGAGATGTCGAGGGTGCGCGCGGTCGCGGTCGCCGCCACCGCCGGCTCCGCCGCGTTCGTCGCGTGGGACGCCAACGACAGGAAAGGCGGCGTCGGGGTCACGCGCGCGGTCACCGCCACCGCCACCGCCGCGCTCATCGCCGCGGACTACAAGCTCCGCCTCGCGGGGATGGAGAAAAACTCACCTGCGTTTCTCGCGGCGAGACACGAGGTCCACGAACGGTCCGCCGCCAGGCTCCTCCGCCTCTGCGAGCGCAACGGCGGGTTATACACCAAAGCCGGACAGTTCATCAGCACCGCGAGCGGCATGCCCGCGCCGTACCAGCGCCACCTGTCAAAGCTTCAGGACAGCGCGAGGCCCTTGGAGTGGTCCGATGTGCGGGAGATGGTCGCCGCCGAGCTCTCGCCTCGGGCCGTGGAACACCTCGTGAACTTCGGGGGGAACGATGTAGGGGTCACGAACGCCGCAAACCCCGACGAGGCGGCGGCGATCGCGGTGAAACGAAGCGCGGGATCGCGTATGGACGAACAGAGTGACGGCGTCAGCGGCTCGACTTCGTTTAGCGAATTCGACCGCGAACCAATCGCCGCGGCGTCCTTGGCGCAGGTGCACAGGGCGGTCACCAGCGCGGGCGAAGAGGTGGCGGTCAAGGTCCAGCGCCCGGGCTTGAGGCGACAGTTCGACGTGGACCTGGCGACCATGCGGTTCATCACGAAAGCCGTCTGCGTCGCGTTTCCCACGTTTGACTTTTCGTTCCTCGTCCCCGAGTTTCGCGACAGGCTGGCGCGGGAACTGGATTTCACGTGGGAGGGCCGAAGCTGCGAGCGGACGGGCAAGGCGCTCGCGGACGACGCGCGCATGGTCACGCCCAAGATCCACTGGTCACTCACCACCGGCCGAGTTTTGACGATGGAGTACGTGAGGGGCGTGAAGGTTGACGACGGACCGGGTCTCCGAGCCGCTGGTGAGTTCATCTTTATTTCCGTATAGGCAATTCGAATGACGTCGTGTTTTGTTGTTTACAGGTATCGACCCCGCGGCTGCGGCTTCCGCTCTTGCCGATACGTTCGCGCGCATGCTCGCGTGCCACGGGTTCGTGCACGGTGACCCGCACCCGGGTAACATGCTCATACGTCGGCAGCCGGGTGACGGGTCGGTGGGTGGTAACGACCTCGGGTCGGCTGTCATGAGCCCCGCGGAGCCGAACGTGCTGGGCGGCCGGCGTTGGTGGTGGCCATTCGGGAGTCGTCGCGGCGAGCTCACCGGCAAGGTCCAGATCGTCCTGCTGGACCACGGGCTGTACACCGAGCTCGACGAGGCGGAACGGAGGCGCATGTGCAGGCTGTGGCACGCGGTCGCGATGAGGGACCCCGCGAAGGTCCGCGCGGTGAGCGAGGAGATGGGCGTGCCGAAGAGTTTGCAGTGGATCCTGCCCCAGCTGATGGCCAGGCAGACCAGCAACGTCAAGCCCATGGGCGGCGGGGAGACTGGTAACGCGGACGCGCCGGGCGGTGACCCGGCGGCGGCCAACCCGCGGTCCGCGGAGGCTGCGCACGCTCGCGTGGACGGCCTGGTGCGAGGAGGCCGGCCGCCGCTGAGCATGGACCAGGTGAGCGAATTCGGCCGAGCGCTCCCGCGGGAGATGATGATCGTGATGCGAGCCAACGCTTTGATCCGAAACATCACCCGCAAGCTCGCCATCGACGTGGACGCGCACGAGCGCGCCGACGGGGAAGGTACCGGCGGACGCGGGCTGCTGGGGTTGAGCCTCGGGGGGTTCATGGGCGGCGACGTGGGGCGACGGATGGACCGGCGGAGGCAGTGGGCGATGGCGCGGTATTCGTGCCTCGGGATTTCGCTTCCGTCGGCGCTGGCGGAGTGCGGCCGGCCCAAAGGTGGGCTCGCCGCGCTCCCGACGGGGATCACGGTGAAGTGGAAGCTGCGGACCGCGAGGGTGTGGGCGAAGATTTGGCTGTTCCGGTCTATGCAATACGGCGTGATGATCGCGATTCGGACGCTCCCCGAGGGTCTCTCGGAGCCGGTGGTTCGATCGTTCACGGAGATGCTTGAACGCAAGCGCGGCGGGTTACCGGCGGCGTGATTTGTAATCGAAATTCGTATTCATTCGTTCTCATGGACACGATGTCCCTACGCAGTGCCGAGGCAACAAACAGATGCACCTGCCGTACATGGACATACATGATGTGAGGGATGTTTCGGCATGGTTTTGCACATTCAATTGTGCTCGAAGCCAAAGCCGACCGGTTTGTACCATGCCGAAACTTTCTACTCCACCCACATCATGGTTCGCAGATACATCTGTTTGTTACCCAAGCAACACTCTCACGTCATTCGTTCGCGCGCGCGGTACACCTCACCTCTCAGTTGGCGTCGATCTGTTCCCTGGTCATGTCGTACGCCTCCTCCGCGGACAACTCCGCGGTCACGAGGTCCCTCGAACCCTGCGGCGCCGCGTCGGCTTCCATGCCAGCCTCCTTCATCGCCGCGCACATCGCGTCCAACGTCTTGGCGCTCACACCTCGGCACTTCCTGTCCACGTTCCAGCTCACCTGCACGGGAGAGCACGACGCGTCGTTGTCGTATTTGCGCCCGGTGGTTGATCCCAGGTAGTACGCGGCGTCTCCGTCGCCGACGTTCTCCGATCTCCACCCCGCAAAGGCGAAATCGTCCACGTCGTCGGCTTCGTCGGAGGTGACGTAGAACACCTGCGCTCGAACCGCGACCGTGGGGTTAACCTGCGTGCTCATCGCGCCGCCGAGGCCGGGAGTGAGCCGCTCGGCCTCGTCCGCGGCGGCGCCGGTGGAGTAGACCCAGTGTATCTCGTACGTCTGACCCACCTCGACGTTTTCGCAGTGCTCAAAGGCGTACTCGCCGAAGCCGCCGGCGTCTTGTTTCTCGACGTAACCCGGTGACTGGTCGCAGTAGAAGCCGTGGGTGCCGAGGGGCGATGCGGGGTCGCCGGAGTCGAGGAGCCTGCGAAGCCTCCGTCTCGCCTCCGAGTCATCGGCGGGAGGTTTCGCAAGGTCGTACTCGCCCTCCGACCGGTGCTCGGCGCCGAGGTGAAAATGAACGTTGACGAGCGCCATGGTGTCCACCCGCGTGACGATGGCGGACGACGGCAGGCGGGACGATTTGGTACCGAGAAAACCGGCGGTGACGTCGCGCGGGGACTGGGGCTCAGCCTCGGAGCACGGGTAAAGGGCCGGGGCTTCTTTTGTTTCTTTTGTTTCTGTAGTTTCTTCGTCCTCGTCTTCGTATTCGTCGGGGTCGATCGAGGTGGGCCGGTCGGGGTACCTGGCGTCGAGCGCCTCCTTCGCGTCCAACAGCCGCTGCTTCTGGGTTTGGCTGAGCTTGCCGTCGCCGGGGAGTAGAGTCGCTCCCACAAAAAATGGTAGGGTTAGTTCTTGAGTCCTCTTGTTTCTGTGTTCATCATCCTGTTTCTCCGTTGCGTTAGGGGTGGTGCAAAGCATCTGCAAACCACCACCCCTAACTCCCGATTACAGGGCGTATCCATTGGATGCAAACAGGATGATTCTATCCTGTGTAAGATCAAAGAAGAGGACAAACAGTGGCGAACTACCCTACCGTCGAATGGCAGCAGCACGGCATCGATGATGTGGAGCACACCGTTGCACGCGTACATGTTCTTACCCACGATGGTCGCGGTTGATCCCATGCCGACCACCTCGTACTTTTTGGGCACGTACAGCAGCGGCATCTCAGCCTCTAGCGCATCCTCAAGGAACCTGTCGCCGCCCTCCAGTGACTCCAGCTTGTTGACGGTGTACATCTCGTCGGGCACGGCGTGGTACGCGACGATGTATCCTTTCCATTCGGTGTCCCCGAGGAGCTCCTGTAACCCGGCTCTGGTATCGTTGAAGCCCGCCCAGGAGGTGAAGCCCTCTATGGCGTCGTTGCTCGGGGCGAAGAAGGTGTCGGTCTCGTTCTTGGCGTCGAGCGCATCGCGGACGACGGGTAGGTTCGAGATGGCGTCGGAGAGCTCGGTGAGGTCAGGGTGCGAGTCGATGATCTCGAGTATGGTCATGCAGTCCGTCGGCTCGTCGCCGTTCTCGACCGTCTCCTCGAGGGCCTCTTGGAGGAGGCCCCTGCCGCGAACTCCGGGGCGGAAGCGGTTGACTCCGGAGCTGCCGCCGGAGTATCGGCGGCGGCCGCGGGCTTTCTTGTCCCTTCCTGCGGCCCTGCGATGGGGCGATACGGGATAGACGGGATGTCGGCGGTCAGCATCGTCCGTGAAAGAGGCCACGACTCTGCGTTGGGTGTCGTCCGAGAAAAAAATCACCTGTCTCTATCCACGCCTCCTATGTACCCAGTCTGGCCGTCGTAGGTGGCGCACGCGACCATGTCGACGCACGCCAGTGCGACGAGCGTGAAGAGGCAGAGCGCGCGGAGGGGTCGGGATGCGGTCATCGTGCGTTCGCGCGCGGGGAGGAGTGGCAAAGGGCGCGTGCCACCCCCCTCAAAAACGCACGAGTCTGGGAAGGATCGAAAATCCGAGATCTCGTGGGAGAGGAGGCCACGTTATCTGGTCTCCCGCACCACTCTTAGAAGCGCGCGCGATGTCCTCCATCGCCGCTCACCACCTCTCGGCGAGGCCCGCGGTGGCCCGCCGCGCGGTCTTCTCCCGCGGGACCGCCTCCAACCGCGCCCCGGTCCGCGCCGCGACCTCCCGTCGCACCGTCGCGGCCGCCGACACGGAGAATCTTCCAGCCAACCTCAAAAAGATCGTGGGCGCGTTCCAGATGGTACCCGACGCGATGCAGCGGTACAAGCAGCTGCTGTTCTTCGCCGCCAAGCTGAAGGGCTTCGACGAGGCGGACCGGGTGGATGAGAACAAGGTGCCCGGGTGCGTGAGCCAGGTGTGGGTGGTGCCGAGGATCGAGGATGGGCTGGTGTACTTCACCGCCGACTCGGACTCGCAACTCACCAAGGGCCTCGCCGCGCTGCTGGTGGAGGGGCTGAGCGGGAGCACGCCCAAGGAGATCATGCAGGTGGAGCCCAACTTCGTGGAGCTCCTCGGCCTGGGCCAGAGCCTCACACCGAGCCGCACCAACGGCTTCATGAACATGCTCAGGCTCATGCAGAAGAAGACTCTGGAGGCGTTCATGGCAGCCGAAGCCGCCGCGAAGGAGTAGGCCGGAGATAGCAACGGGGCGCCGGGACGGATGTTCCCGGCGCCCCGCACACACATTATTTAACACTTAGCAGCTAAAACATCTATATTAATATCACGGCGTCACCTATACCGTATGTCCACGCGCCCCTTACACCGCGCGAGTGAGTCGCCGTTTACTAGATCCAAATCATCCATCACTGTAAGGGCCAACCTTACCTCGCGCCTCATCGTCCGCCCTCCATGCGGTCCTCGATCTCCTGCTGGATCCCCTCCGGCACGTCGTCGTTGATCTCCAGCGCGTAGCACCCCGGCACCATCTTCCCCAGTCGCAGCCACTTGGCGGTCCACGACCCGGCGGGATCGATGGTCGAGACTATGCCGCTGTAGGAGGGCGTGGTGCACTCGGCGACGCGATCGCGGTCGTCGATCATCTGGAAGAACGCGCAGTTGTCGCAGCCCTCCTCGAAGAACTGTTGATGACGGTGCGTGGGGTTCAACGGTCAGCGGGGCGGAGCCCAGGGGTCGGAACACGGCGGGCCGGGGAGGGATCGATACGGCCGTGGGGGGAGGGATACGCGGGAGATCGGGGGTGCCTCGGGGCGGTTGGGTCGGACGCGCACCTGCTCGTAGGTCTTGACGAGCTTGCAGCGGAAGCACGCGCGGGTGTGCTTCTGGAACTCTCTCGGGGGCTGCGCCGCGGTATCGAGCGGTTTAGTCGCGGTGTCCGCCATGATGCGCGACCGGTGCGGCACGCACTGTGGCCAGCCCTAATAATCCGGTCTCTGGGCGGTGCGCCTCACAGCTTTTTGGTTGCCAAATTCTTAACCGTCGGCGGTCACTGCCTGAGGCGCGGCATCCACCGAAACGGCGCCATGTTTATGTTCGAGCCCGGTTACGTGGAGGAGATCGATCCGAACAAGAAGCCCAAGACCGACGCCGACGCCCCCGTGCTGTACACGCCCACCGCCAACCCCGAACACGAGACCGCGGACACGAGACCCGTGGGACGGCCCAAACCTCCGGACGATGACGAGGAGCTCGCCGCGTTCGAGGCGTGCACGCGCAAGATCATCGAGGACTTCGGTCACGTCCACGACAACCTCGGCCTGAACCAGAAGGACCCCCGCGGTCTGTGCGCGACGGGACCCATCAAGAACGGGGACATCATCCTCGGCATCGCCGAGTGCGCGTGCATCACCGCCGCCTCCGCGCTCAAGGATGAGCGCTTCGGCCCCTTCGTCGACGAGCACACCGCGTCGGGACCCACGCGCGATGACGAAACGGGCGATGAGAAGAAAGGTAAGGTCAAGGGTAAGGCAACTAAATACCTGCGCATGCCCCGAGGGGACGTCGCGCTCGCCATGAAGGTGACCATCGACGCGCTGCACATGCGATCCACCATCCAGTACTCCACGTGGGCGCCCTATCACTGGCTCCTGGACCGCGAGGACTTTGACGAATCCCCGACGTGGTGGGACGACACGACGCGGGTGAAGCTGCTGCGAGGGTCGCACGTCCTCGAGATGGCGCGCAAAGCGGAGAAGGACTTTGAAAACGATTGGGACGTGGTAAAGGACGAACTCGCCGAGATCGCCGTCGATGAAAGGCTCTTCCCGAGCGTACCGATGGACTTCCTCCGCGAGGTCTTTCGCAGGGCGGTCGCGGCGATCCACAGCCGATCCTTCAACACATCGATGCCCGGCGAGGAGGCGTGCGACGCGGCGCAGGAGAGCGAGCGCACGGTGCTGGTCCCCGTGCTGGACTGCGCGAACCACCACCGGCAACCTCGCGAGTGCCAGTGGCAGATGAACCCGATTCACCACTGGGAAGATCGCAGGGTGGACATCGGAAAGTGGTCCATCGTCGTCGGTGCGCTGAAAGATTTCAACGCTGGGGATCCGGTGCGAATCGCGTACGGCGCCAGGGGTAACTCTGAGCTTTTGGTCCGGTACGGGTTCACGGTTGAGGACAACGCGGAACCCGACGGGAGCTCCAACGACGTCGTGCCGCTTCACATCCCCGGCGTTTCACATCCCGTCGCGCAGCTTCGCGTCGCGAGCAGGCCGGGGTATACCTACCCGCCCCTCGCCGCCGCGCTCGACGCCATCAAGCGTAAGAGACTCGGTATCGATGAACCGGACCCGGGGGACGCGAAAAAGACCCGGGACAGAACCGACGACGAAATCGTAGGCGAGCTGGACGAGCTCGACGATTGGTACGGCGGCGGCGCGGGCGGTGCGGACGACGAGGACGACGATGCGGCTCTCGCGGAGATGTACGGCGACGGCGGCGGCGTCGATGGAGGGGACGACGACGCGCCGGGCGGCGTGGAGACGGAGCCCGCCGAGGAGACCGAACAGGAAAACGCGGTCGACGCGGTTGAGGGTATGCGGCTCATGGACGACCCTTACGGCGGCGGTAGGTCCCCACTCATGGATGACGACGAAGCGGACGGCGCGGACGACGCGGACGTGGTAGCTGCCGAAGGAGGAGGCTCGCTCGATGTTGAGGTGGACGCGCTGCGAGACCTCGTCGCGATACTCACCGAACGACGGGACGCCATACCGGAGGAGCTGACACACGAACCGAGGGCGGACCAAGTCGCCGACGCTCGAGCCGCGACGTGCGCCGTGCAGATGCTCAGCGAACGCCTGACGCTCTCCTTCTACCTCGCCGCGACCGAGCGCGCGCTCGCGATCGGCGAACGTGTGGTGGACGGCACGCACGTGAGCGTCAAAGAGGCAGTCGCGGCGGAGCTGGGCGAGGTCGGTCCCGTCGCCGGAGACGAGCCCCCCGCGGGCGCGGAGGGCCGCCGGGCGATGGCTTGGAGGGCCGGCGACGCGCACGTCGAGACGCTGGTCCGCGCGTACTTCCGGATCAGGCACGGCGCGGCGTGAGCGTGTGTTCTCTTGAGTCTGTCCGTTATTACATATCCCCGCGTTCGCGACCGCGGGTCAGAAACTAGATTTCGTCGTGTGAAACTGAGACTATGGTACGGTATACAGGTGTACAGTGCGGGCGTCAGCCCTCGCCGGCGTATAATAGCGGGCTCGCGCGCGTCTCCGTGGTATTACTCTGGGAGCGCGTGCGATGCCGACGAGGGCGACGGCTGTGAGCGAAGGCGATTCCCCTCGCTCGCAGTCACGGCTCCTCCTCCTTTGTCTCCACCTTCGCGGGCGGCTCCTCGGGCTTAGCCTCGGCCGGGGTCGTGGGCGCCGCGGCCGCCGGCGTCGGCACCGCGGTGGGTGCCGGCGTCGGGACCGCGGTGGGCGCTCCTCCTCCCCCAGGAGCCGCGCTCTCGCCCTGTACCCCGCCCCGCCTCCACAGCATAGCCGGCCGCGGCGCGTCGTTCTTGGCGAGGTACAAACCACACGCGTTACACAGCGAGCCACCCCCGACGCGCTCCTTCCTCCAGAACGGCGTGCGACTGACCCCGCAGTTGACGCACGTCTTCGCCTCGCCGCCGTTGGCGCCGCGCTTCTTCCCGCGCTTCGACGAGGCGGACCCGCCCGAGTCGCTGGCGTCGTCGCCGGAATCGGAGCCCATGATCCCCCGCTCCCGCTTCTTGCCGCCGTCCTTCTTGCCCGCGTGGGGCGCCGCCATCGCCGCGGCGGCGGCCGCCATGGCGTGCTGACCCGCGCCCATGGCGGCCACCATGGCGGCCATGCTCTGCATGTGCGCGGCGGTCATCCCCGGCGCCATCCCCGGCGCGCCCGGCATCCCCGGGGGCACGCCCATGCCCGCCATCATCGGGGGCATCCCCGCGCCGCCCGGCATCCCTTGTCGCCACGCGGACATGTCCACGAGCGGCGGCGGCGCGAGCCGGGGTGGTGCGGCCCCGTCGGCGGGCGCCGCGCCGGTCGCGCCGTTGCAGAGGAGGTAGGAGTAGTAGGCGTAGTACTGGAGCATGGCATTCCACTGCGCCGTGCCGGCCACGCCGGGCTGCGCGCCCGCTGGGCCGGACTGCGGCGGAGGTACCATGGGCGGGAACCCCGCGGCCGGCGCGAAGGGGTTCGCGCCGACCTGAGGCAGAGGGAACTTGGCTCCCTGCATGAAGCCGGTCATGGCGGGTGGGAACGCGGGAACGGCGACGGGATCGATCCCCGCGGGCGCGACGAACGGAGCCTTCGGGATCGACCCCTCGGCTTTTCCCGCGTCTGTCGATTTCCCGTTCGTGGCCTGCTTCGCTTCCTTGTCGTCCTTCGCCGCCGCCGCGGCGAAGGAGGCCGCCACATCCCTAGGGATGGGCGGCTGTGTTGGTAGTTTAACTGACATTGTCATTTATCGCCGCGATTTAGGCTCGAAGAGCTCGCGTATCGCGCGTTCCGGACTCCGATGAGGGCCGCGCCGATTGCAAAAAAACAAGATGGCGGTGCGACGCCAACTTCCGAACTTCGACGACTGGACCGCGCTGCGAACGAGCCGGCCCGACAGTGGTCGAACGAAGGGAACGCGGGTGACGTGAGGGTGTCTTCCACCTGCGCTTACGTCACGCGCCGCGACGGCCGTGTGCCTTCGCGTTGTGCCCGCCTCCTCTACGAGCGCGTGGAATTTCCGCCAACTAAGCGCGCTTGCTGATTTTTCATTCGTTGAAGATCTCCGTGACTCAGAAAAAAGTGTACAAATATCCCAGGTGGCGCGCTGGTTTTGCGGTGTATGCCTTGTTGGTGAGATAATTATGAAAATTTACTGCAGGTATTTGGCGGTAAAAGATTTTCGAGTGCTTTTTCTATTGGTCGACTGGGATACGGGCGCTTTTACCAGGCATTTTCGAATAAAAACGTTTCAGAGCGCCAAAAAGGTAAATTCTCATTGGACGACTCGACAGAGATGGATCTCGGATCGGTCTGAGCCAATGCCCGGCGTCTGCGAAAAGGCACGCCACGAGATACCTCGCGAGGAAAAACGTTTCGTCCGTTTCAAGTCCACCGGGCTACGTCGCTAACACCGCCTACTCCTCGTTCATCCCGACCACGCCGTCACCTACCATCGCCTTCACCTCCCGCGCGCGCATCGTCGCCAGCGGATCCTCCAAAGGTTTCACCGCACTCAGACTCACCTCCCGAGCGCACATCGGACACGCCTTCTCCTGAGCCACGACATCCACGAAATCACCCGCGTTGCATGGGAACAAACACTCGGGGCACCGGGCCCACTCACCTATTCGCACCCTCTTACCCGTCGCGATGCAGTACGGTATTGAGGCGCTGCATCCGTCGCACGCGAGGTCCCACTCGGACCCGGCGACGTCGCACATTGGACACGGCGACGACGCCGCATCCGCTTCGGTCCGATCGGGCTTGCGCACGATGGTCTCGATCTTGCGCTTGTACGCCTCCGCGATTTGTCCCCGCCGCTCGGGCTGCATGAGCTGCGTGGCAAACTCGAGGGCGCTTCGCTTCAGTCCCGCGCGCTGGCACTCGATGACGGTGGACGTGAGGATTGGAACCACGTGCGCGGGGAACCGATCGATGCCGCTCGCCACCCTGCGAAGCAGCCTCGCCGCGCCCGTGTGATCCTTGCGCTTCACCCTGAGCTTCACCAGCGCGTACGAGTGTAGGAGCATGAGGGACTGCGTGAGGTCCGTCGGGGGCCGGCGGCCCTCGCCCGTGAGCTCGCGGTGCGCGTCGAACAGCTGCCTGTGCGCGATCTTGTAGTTGCCCATCTCCTGCTCCTGCCGCGCGATGAGCACGGTGGTCTTCGCCGCGGCGTCGTAGTCCCTGAGCGCGATGTGCAGCCTGAACAGGTAGTTGGCATCCTTGGGCACGCCGTCGGTGGTACCCATGAGGTAGTCGATGAGCGTGGAGGTGAGAGAATCGTCCCTCGCCTCGCCGACGACGTCGATGGCTTTGTCCACGCTTCGGCCCGGTCCGTCGGATGAAGCCTTCAGGTACGATCGCACTGCGGCTCCGCGTTCGCCGCACGCGCCGTACATATCTCCGGCCCTCGCGAAGTCGTTCTCCTTCTCGAAGAACTTGGCGAGCCTGCGGTACTCCTCCGGCGTGCCGGTGTCGCCCAGGCACGACACGAAAACGTCCATCTCCGATCGCTCCCGGGCGAGTTGAAACGCGTCGTCGACTTTTCGCCCAATGAGCAAAAACTCAATCGCGGCGGCGGCGTCGCCCTCCCCTTTGCACCACTTGGCGCACATCAGCGCGCCGTCCACGCTCCGCGACATGCGGACCAGCGCGAACGCCTTGTCGCGGTCCCCGAGGTGCTCCAGCTGTAACCGCACCACGCTGTCGAAATCCCTGGCCAGTTCGTAAGCGTCGGCTGCTTCCCGCAGCTTACCCTCGTTCTCCTTCGCCCTGGCGTACCTCGCGTGGAGCTTGGGCGTGGACACCTTCTGCATGATGGGCCGGGCGAGGTGGAAGAGCTTGGTGTCGATGTATATCCCCGCGGCTTTCTCGTACTCCCCGCCCCGTTCGTACAACTGCGCCGCGTCCTCGCGTTGCGCCAGCTTCTCGAGGATATCGGCGCACTCGCGGCAGAGCTGCTCGGATCCGCTGTCCAGCGCGATGAGCTTGCCCCGGCGGACGTCGCCCAGGTGCAACAGGCACCGCGCGATACCCGCGTTGCCCCGCGCGAGCTCCTTCTCGCTCTGGTCCGGGTACTTGACCGCGCGCTCGTACAGTTCCAAGGCATCTTCGTGCTCGCCCCTCGACTCCAACACCCCCGCGTACTCCCTGCATATGTCGTCAAGCTGGCTCGGATCCGCCGTCTTGGCGAGCTCCAGGGCTTCCTCCCAGTGCTTAAGGTCCTTGCGCATCTCGAGCGCCGCCTGGGGCCGGCCGCTTCGAAGGAACAACTCCTGCGCCATGTCGTAACAGTCGTCGCGTTCGAAGAGGATCAGAACGTTCCCAGCCAACATATCCTTGTCCTCTATGTGCTCCAGTCTCTCCAGCGACATCACCATGGACGCATCCCCGACGAACCGGTACACACGTATGGCGAACTCGATCTCCATGTGCGTCATCGCCCTGTGCGCGAGTTGCTCCCACATCTCCGGCATCTGCATCTGCGCCGCGACCTCCCACGCGTCCTGCAGCCGGTTCATGTTCAGCGCCGCGACGAATCGATCGCGGCCTCTGTCACCGTTCGTGGGCGCCTCCGGGTCCACCAGGGGCGCGTGCGTGGACAGCAGCTCCGTGTGTATCTTCCCGCCCGGCACCTGGCACGTCACCTTGCCGAGCGAGAACAGCACCGGGAACGCGCCGGGCATCTGCGGGTGCGACCCGACCGCCTCTACCATCGACCCGTTAATCGTCACGTCCGCGAAGGTGTACACCTGGAACTCCGCCCCGGTCGCCACGACGACCGTGTTGGGGTCGTGAACGTCCCACAGGATCGCCTGCACGGTACTGCCCACGTCCGGCATGGCGTACGACGCGTTGGCAACTGGGTTATAGACCATGGCGACTCCGTCGAATCCGATAAAAGCGCATCGGGTTCCGAGCTGGTTCGGGTACACCTTGACGATGCCGCACTGCACGCCGTCCACCTCGTGCCCGTACTCCGACACCTGGGTTCGGCCTGGGAGGTAGTAGTACACGATGTTCCCAGACGCGGTGCCGTACACGAGGAAATCTCGGGTCATGGCCGCGGACGTGACGTCCGCCTCGGGGAGTTGGAAATCCATGCTCTCCGTCGGGTCGTCGTTGCGCTCGATGACGTGCACGTTGACCCGCCCCTCGCTCCTCACCGCCGCCAGGGTGTCGTTCATGCTCACCTCATCCACGCTGCCCATGTACTCGCGCTGGTTCACGCGCTCCGGGGGGTACTCCAGACCCTCCTCGGGGGGGCCCACTCTGTAGAACCAAGCCTGGTTGTTCATACCCGCCGACACGTGTTGGTGCCCGAGCGCCAGAAACACGGGCTCCTGGTCGATGGCCACCGCCCGCAGCTTGTTCTGCGAGACGTCCGCGACGGTCACCTCCAGCAAGGAGGTGAGGTACGCGCACCTGTCGCCGAACGCGCGGCACAAGTTGGGAAGCGACGCGAGAAACGTGTACAGCTCCCCGTCCCCGGTGGCCACCGTCAACACCTGCCCCTCCATGGACCACCCCAAGCACGTCACCTCGCAGTTCACGCTGAACTCCAGCGCATCGCCCGTGTTCTCGGCTAAATCCCCGTTGCTCACGTCGATCATCTTCACCGTGTTGCCGCTGTAAACGGCGAGGCGGCCGATGTCGGGGCAAAACGCCGTCTTCATCGCCATCGCCGCCGCGCCCGTGAACGGCTGCATGTTGCACAGCTCCCGCTCCATCTCGCCCCCCTCCATCCTGCACAGCACGCACTGGCCGCTGTCGAAACACACGACGAGGTACCCCGCGCCGGCCCAGTGGTGGGACTTGATCTTGCCGTAGTAAGGGTCGAACTTTAGCTCGGCCGGGTTGCGAATCTCCGGCGGGTCTTCGCCAAACTCTCCGAGTCTGTACAGGTATACGGACGACAGCCCACCGAGAAGCGTGGCGCTGATCTGGTTCAGCCTCTTCGTCGCGGCTAAGGACCCGCCGGAGGATGCCTCCGGTGCGAACTGGAGTTCCTTCGGTTTGTCCTTGACGGCGAGCTGGAACTCGGTGTCGCCGTTGCCGAGGCTGACTGTGATCTGCCTGTCGTCCCCTCCCAGGGCGAGCCGGCCGTCGGGGCTCCACGCGCCGCACGTGATGCCCTTGGTGTGCTTACCCATAATGCTCATGGTCTTGCCTATCCTGCTGTCGTACAGGAGGAGGTTGCCCTTGGCGGTGCCCACGCTGAGGACGTTGCCCTGGGGGTCCCACGCCACGTGAGACATCTCCTTCATCATCTGCACGTTCTCCAGGCGCATGGCTTCCCTCTGCCGGACCTTGTACACCACCACCGCGTCCCCGATGCCGGGCTTGGAGCCGGCGGTGAGGATGGCCAGCTTCTCGCTCCGCCTGTCCCACGCCAGCTGCACCGCCGCGCACTGACCCTGCGTCACCTTTCCCGGGATCTGGATCTCGTCGTGCAGGTTACCCTTGCGATCGTGCACGAGGAGCCTGAGCTGGCACGACGCGGTGGCGATGAACTGGCCGTTCGGGGACCACGCGAACCTCACCGGGCCCCGGCCCAGCCGGTCGGAGCCCACCTCGAAGAGCTGCTTCATCCCCAAGAGCCGCTCGTCGCCAACGCGACCCTTCGAATGTTTCCTCTTTTACGGCACCCAACGTCTTTTTTTGTGGGAGCGACGCGTGCGTTTCACAGTTGAGCGGGGATTGTTTCTCTCATCACGATCACACTCGTCGCTATCGTCGGCCTCGGCCCCTACCACCTCCCCTACCACCCCCACGTCCACCTCCTCTGCCACCTCCCCTACCGCCTCCACGTCCACCACCTCCCCTCCCACCGCCACGTCCCGCCGACTTCATCATCTTCATCGCGCCCCGCGTCGTGTCCATCGTCGGCGCCCGCACTTCGAGGTCATCCGTCGTGAAGTCGTACGCACCCTTCTTCTGCGCCGCCGCCGCCTCCTCAGCCTCCGCCCGAAGCCTGGCCTTGTTCTTCCGCGGGCGGGTGTCCACCGGCGGTTTGTTCTTGGCCTCAGCCTCGGCCTCAGCCTCGCGCGCAGCCTTCATCGCCTCGCGCTGCCGCCTCCCGGGCTTACCCTTTTTCTTTTCCTTCGCCTGTTCTTTCTCTTCGCCTTCGTCGCCCTTCTTGGCGCGCTTCCGCTGGCGCTGCCTCCCGCCCGCGTCCTTCTTCTTGCCCCCCGGGGCGGCCTTCTTCGAATCCTTCTTCAGCAACGACTCGTGCACGTACCCACCCTCGGGCACGTCCGAGTCAGAGCCGCCGCCGGAGTCGGAGGAGTCGAGGTCGGCGAGTCGGTAACGTTTCTCATTCGGGTGGATGGGTTCGCCGTCGCTGTCGACGTCGGCGCCGCCCTCAGCGGCCGGGTCCTCGAGGATCTTGGAGGCGCGGAGCCGTGCGATGCGCTCGGCGTGTGTCTCGGCTTCGCCGTCGGAGTATCCCTCGATGTCGGGGAACTCGTCGTCCTCGCGAAGTTTGCGGCCGTCGGGAAGCGTCTGGTATATCGCGTTCATGTCGTCCGTCACGCCAGCCTTTGCCATTCGCTTCTTGTGCTTCTTGCTGGCAAGGTGCTGCTGTAAGGACTGCTCGGACAGGCACAGGACGCCGGGGCAGAGCCTGCACTTGACCGCGATCCCTTTGTCTGGGGCGACGTCCTTCGGGGGTTTACCGGTGAGCTCCGTCGGGGTCTCCTCGCTCTCGCTCTCGCTCTGCTCCTCATCGTCAGAGCCGGAGTCGTCGTCGTCGTCGTCAGAGCCGGTGTCGTCGTCGTCGTCGTCAGAGCCGGTGTCCGAGTCCTCGTCTCCGGATGAGAGGTCGGAGTCGTCGGAGAGTTCATCCAGCGCGCCGCGGCCGTCGTTTTCGGGGTCGGAGTCCTCATCGGTGGAGTCGTCAGCACGAGCCCCCGCGTTGAACAAGTTCCAATCTCGCCGCTTATACATTGTGACGGCGCTCTTCCGGGTCGACGGGGACGCGTTGTCGTGCTATCGAACGCTCGGACGCGGTCGAGTGTACTGCGGGTGACTTGGAATCACCGTCGGGCGAGCGCGTGTCGGATCCGGCGCGGCTCGATATGAGGGAACGCGACTACCTCGAGCATTGAATCCAAAGAGGCGGCGGTGGGCGGCGGAGTTCGTGAAAACCTCCTCGATCAGTGTGAGGCGTTTGCCAAAAATTATCGTGTCCTCTCCGTCGCCATGTTAAAAGAGCGTCCTAGCGTCGTCCACGCGTCGTCACTTCCCCCGCAGGAACTTCACCCCTTCCTCCGCTAAGCGCGTCACCGCCTCCTCGTCCCCGACGCTCAGCCCCCCGAGCTTGGAGAACGCCGGCGACAGCTTAGCGCCGTCAAACTTGAAAAAAACCGGAGTGAGGTGGTTACCTTCCAGCGTAGCCCTTGCCACCGGCGCGTCCCCGGCGACTAAAAACTCGAACCGTTTACGTAAATTCACCTCCAGCTCGTCGTTCTGGTCCAAGTCGTCGTCCTCGAACGTCACCAGCTTGACCCGCGGGGATACGAACCGACGTTTCGCGTCGTCCAAAGTCTCCTCCGGCGACGGCGTAAAGTCGAGTCCCGCCGCCGCCGCCGCCTTCTCCGCCAACGCCGTCAGGTTGGGTATGTTCCTCATGAACCCGTCGAAGGCGTCTTTGGTCCCTTGGTCAGCCTTACCCCCCATCGCACCCTCAGCCCGTTTCTTCAGCAGCTCGCGCGCGAACTTCTCTAAAAGCCGGACGGAATCCGCCGCGGTGGCGTTGTTGAACGAGACAAAGAGGTGACCGGCCCTTTGTCCTTGGGTACCCGCCATCGTTCCCCCCGTCGCTCCCTCGCTCCCTCCGTCCGCGCTCCCTCGGGGCCCACTCCCGCACGCGGCGATGAGCTGCAGCTTACACCCCAGGCTGTGACCCGCGGCGAACACCGGCATGGACGATACGTCGTACCCTTCCCGGGCCGCCGCGACGGCCCACGCGTCGTTTAAAGACTTTTGGCATTCCCCCGCGATGGCGCCGTGGTCCACGCCGAGCTCGTACGGCGTCGCGACGATGACCACGCCGGCGTCGTCGCCGAGTCGTCTGAGGAAGGCGTCGTACGCGATGTGCGGGTACGAACCCAGCACGGCGCCGCCCACGAAGTGCACCACGCCCCACGCGCGCCCGGGCGGGCATCGGACCCACGCGCCCGCGATCTTCTCCCAGCCATCGCCGCCCGGTCCTCCCCGTTTGCTCACGAGCTCGAGCTCGAGTTCCTGCAGGCGCGATCGTAGTTCGATCGCGGCACCGACGGTTCCCAACGAGTTGGGCATGAACCCGTCGTCGTCGTCGTCCATCGCGGCGGGGGGAGGCGCGGGGAACCTGGCGCGTCGGATGGGTGACGTCAGCGTTTTCTTGATGCTGACGCGGCGAGGCGACGCGCTGGAGGTCGCGACGGGCGCGCGGGTCCGGGGTGCGACGCGCGGCGCGGCGGCTGCAGCCATCGCGTTCATCGTCTTCATCGTCGCGGCGGCGATGGGGACCCAAAACGTGTCACCAGCGTACTTCTCGCGCGCCTCGATCTGCTCCCTTCCTGGGATAAGGCCGACGTATAGAGGTGCCTACAGATATGTGACAAGATGTTCCGACTCGAGAACACGATCCAATACCGTTCGCGTCACGACACATCGTCTACGGTGAGCCTACGGATACAACACACACGTCGTCAACACACATCGACGTTGACTCATCACACGAACCATCTGAACATCCCGAAGATGTACGCCACCCACGTGACCGAGAGGGCCACCACCACGGACCACACGTAAAAATCACCCCCGCCGCCACCCTTGGCCGCGTCGCTCGTGTCGGACTTCATCGCCGCCGCAGCCTCCGCGGTCCCAAACACCACCGTGACGAGGTCCGGCTTATCCGTGAACGGGTTCCTGTTCCCCTGCGTGGCGCACACGGCGTCGTTCCTGTCCTTCTCCCACTGCTCCACCGGGTGCTCAACGTGCCACGTTAAAAGATGTGAAAGCGTGCCGAAGGTAAACACTCCGTCGCCCCTCGTGTTCTTATCCAATGACTCGCCCAACGACAAGTTGTACGTGTTGGGCTCGTCGCCGTCGTACCGCACCGCCATGTAGAACATGGCCCGCGCGATGAAACCGCGGTACGCCGGCGGTGGGGTCCAGTACCCGGGGTCTGATCCGAACTGCGCGGTGCCGGTCAAGCCGCACGTCGTCGCCGTGCACGCGGGTGTCTCGCACCCGGCGTGCGTGGCGGCGCACCGGGATTCGTCGTTGACGTCGGTGATCTGCTCGAACGCGCGGTTGCTCCGCGCGGAGTTGAGGGACTTGAGCGAGGGGACCAGTGCGTGCAGGTCGGACCGAGGCGTCGCGCCCGCGGTGAGACCGGCGCTCTCGCCGACGCCGAAGCTCTGCGGCCATAAGTGTTCGCGGTTCCACTCGCACGTCAGGCCGTAGTACGATCCGGTCCGGCACTTGGGCGAGTACCCTCCGTAATACACCCGCACGTGGCTGCTGTTGTGGCTGTCGATGGACGCCTCGAGCGCGTTCCACGCGGCGGTGTACGACACCTTAGTGTGGTGTTCGCTCGTTCGTCGATGCAGCCACGCGGAGACGTCGACGGCGCCCTTGCCCGCGGCTTCGGTGGCGTACGTTGGATCGTACAGCGCCGACGGGACGCACGTAGCGTCCGTCAGGGTTAACAGCGAGGCCACGAGGGCGATGACCGGGAAGATACTCGACATCTCGCCCACCACCGCGGTCACCCCCGCGTCGCACGTTGTGAACGAACTTTTCCTCCATCGAGCTGGTGTGCCAACAGTCTTGGCACACTCGGCCCGATAAATATTTGAATCTGGGGAGTCCCAGAGCCAGACCAGTGGCGCGCGTCGATCGATCCATCGGGATGGTCGCCATCGCGCCCATCTCGCTCGCTGGGGCGATCCCGACTCTCCGCGCGCGCTCGTCGAGGACGCTCGGCGCCTCGCGATCGCGATCCCTCGCCGGCGGGGGGTACATATTTCTCGCGCCAATATTACCCGATCGCGGCGTCAACCGACGGGTCCCCGCCGTGACGACGGCGGCGTGGGGCTCCACGCGGTACGTCGAGCACCTGATTCGCCCCGGCGATAGCCTGTGGAAGATCGCGGTCGACTACGACTCCACCGTGGACGAGATTCGGGCCGCCAACGGGGTCAAGGACAAGGCTGGGGTGATCTACGAGGGGAAGACGTTGAAGGTGCCGGTGAACACCGACATCAAGTCCAAGTCGCCCCCGGGCGCGGACCCGGTCAAGACCCTGACGCCGCCGAAGAAGCCCCGTAACCTATTCGCCCGGGAGGAACCCTTGCTCGGCCCGGCCCCGACGGCGCCCCCGAAGAACGTGGAGCGCAAGCCGGCGGAGGAACCCAAGGCGGCGAAGGCGACGAGTCCGCCCGCGCCGAAGAAGGCACAGGCGAAACCGGCTCTGAGCACCCGCAAGGACATCCCGGGCAGGGAGACGCAGAAGGGCCAGGAATCGTGGCGCGCGCCGTTCCAGCACATGGCCAAAGGAAAGGTCACCCCGCTGACCAAAGCCGACGTCGAGCAGCTCATCCCGCGCAAGGTGTTCCTCGGCGTGTCACCGGGCGGCGACGCTTCGGGCCTGAGGGACGCCGACGTTTTATTACTCGTGGAGGTACCCGACTCGGACGCGTGCATGGGTGCGTACCCGACGTGGAAGCAACTCGCCGAGCGGATGGCCAAGTCCAACCCACACGTTCGCGTCTGCGCGTTCAGCGCGGAGACCGACGGCGCGAAACAGTGGGCGGGAAGGCACCTCGCCGCCACGTCGCACCCGACGTTCATCGCCATGCCCAGCGCGGGGGGCGTGTACAAGTTCGGGGGCGAGAGCGCGACGCTGGAGCTGCTCAAAAAGTTCGCCACCGAGGCGTTTAAACAGAAGAAGAAGGTACCCGCGACCGAGAAGCCCCTCGCGGCGACGGCCACTGCGCGCGGTGTGAAGCCATCGATGGATAAGCCGCGCGCGAGCGTCGAGTACTACCGGGGCATCGGCACTGGCGGGCCGCTCGGCGCCGTGGTGGACGCGAGCGTGCAGGGCGCCGCGAACGTGGCGAGGATGGCGGCGCCGCTCGCGCTCATCTCCCTCGTCGTCGGGTTCTTCATGGCCACCGCGCTGAGGATCCTGGACCTGGCGTTCGGTGAGAGCTCGGCGAAGGTCGCGGGCGGGTCTGCTTCGTCGGCGGCGGCTCGGCTGGCCACCGTGGTCGGTCGCGAGGGCGAGACGTACGTGATGCCCCCGCCCGTGGTGGACAGCCAGGGCCGGGCCATCGCGCCGGCCGCGGCGGCGAGGCGGGAGAGCGTCACGTCGCAGACCAAGCTGGCGAGGGAACGCGCGGCGCAGCGGGAGATGAAGGCGAGAGCCGCGCTCGACGGGGATGAAAACGCGATTCCGCCGGGCGCGTCGGCGAATAAGCTGATGGAATGGATCGGGATCGTGGAGTCGGAGATGCGGGACCTGTGGAGGCGGTTCTTCTTCCTCTTCTGGGCGTGGATTAGGCTGCAACGGAGGCTGCTGCTGGAAAGGTTCGGACCCGAAGCGCAGAACTAGCTATCGCTCGCGTGGGAATCAAAACTCTAATGTTATCGCTCGCGCTACTTCTTCCCGCCGAGGAGGTTGGCGGCGGCGAGCGCAAAGGCGCTCACCCCTTCCTCCTCTTCGGTCTCTTTTTCCCTTTCGTTCGTATCGGGTTCCTGCGGAGGGTCGTCGAACGCGGTCTCCACGCTCTTTCCCAGCGGCGAGGACGGCACGTCCTTCCGCTTCTTGTGCTCCATCCTCGCCTCCTCGTCGCGTTCGTTCTGCACCCGCTCGAGTTCCAGCACCTGGCCGTGCAGCCTCCGTGCGACAACCTCGGGGGAGTTGGGTCCCTGCGACGCGAGCTCCCCGGGTTCGTCGTCCTCGTCCTCGTCGTCCGTCCCGTTGTCCACCACGACGTTCTGCCGGCCCCACCCCTTGGTCTTGCCGCTCGGCTGCGGCGTGGGCGTCGGGGTCTTGGCGGCGGGAGTTGGTGTCTTGGCGGCGGACTTTGGCGTCGCACTCGGGGTTCCCTCGGGCGTCCCTTGCGAGGACCTGGCGGCCAACTCGGTCTCTATGTGGTCATCCGTGAATCCCATTGATTTGGACACCGCGGCGCAGAGTTCCTCTTCGGTGGCGAAGTTTGTCTTTCCGCGGTACCGCTCCTCCTCGGGCGCGAAGCATTGGACCAACTCGTTCTCGGTCACCACCAGCTGGTGCTCGGTGCACTCGGCGAAGGTGAGGATTGGCACGTCCTTCAGGAGAAGGGACCCGCCTTTACGTATGGCGTCGGGCTCCGCGTTGACGACGTCCTTGTGCACGGTGCATCGGATCTGGCCGGTCGGGTCGCCCACGACTATCTTCTTGTCGCCCCACGGCGTGGTGGAGTCGTTCAAGATTGCCACGCACAGGCGCTGGCATCGCGTGCTCCTCCACCCGCCGCTGAGTATCCACTCGCAATTCGTCTTGACCAATGTATTGGTGGGTTCGAATACGTCCACGTCGATGGTATCGAGCGCCCTGCGCCACGATCCGAGCTTGAACGCCCAGTGCTGCCGGAGGTTGATCTGCCAGTGCTTCTCGTCGGGGCTCGTCGCGCCGGGCAGGTGCGTCGCGCCGGCCGCGCGGGACCCGGCGGGAGGGTTACCGGACGGTCCCGCGCCGTCTCCAGCCTCGATCCTATCGGGATCCTTCCCGCGGCGGAGGGCCTCCTGGAGAGCCCCGGCAGGGCCGGGGATGCGCCTCTGCGTGGCCATCCGCCGAGCGCGCGAAAAACTGTAGGTGGCCTTTAGCCTTCTTCAGCTTTCCATGGATTGCGGTTCTTATCCACACCATCACGGCACTCGAGCCGCATCAGGTCGCATCCATCGCGCCCTCTACCCCTCCGAGGACTCCAATCGTCGTCCAAGGACATGAGCTCGGTCACCGCCGCCTCATTCCTCGCGCCCGCCGCGCCAAGGCTCCACCGCCTTCGCGGCGGTCGCGTAGCTTCCCGACCTAGCCGCCGATACGGCGCCGTGACGACCACCGCGGGCGCGCCGATGGTCACCGTGGACGAGGGCAAGGTCATGCTCGACCGCGACGGGTACAAGATGCTCGATATCCGCCCGTTCAAGGCGTACGACCGCGAGCACCTCACCAAGCCCCCGCAGTGCACCGCCAACGTGGCGCTCGCGCCGGGAACCCTCCCGGATGCAAAGTTCGTCGCCGCGGTGGAATCGCAGGGCTTTCCCAAGGGTGCGAAGCTCCTCGTCACCGACTTCGACGGCGAGATCTGCCAGCAGGCGGCGGACATGCTCCACGACGCGGGGTTCACCGCCGTCGTCGCCGTGCAGGGCGGGTACAACGGCTGGAGGAAGGTCTTCACCACCTGCGGCCGGCGCCGACCCCCGCAGGGCAAGTGGGTCAGCACGGGCAAAGAGGCACTCAAGTCCGGCCTGACTCTCGACCCAAACGTCGCGTCCGCGTACGAGGAGAACTGGGGCAAGGAGCCGCCCAAGCACGGCGAGGTGGGCAGGGCCGGCGACGAGGCCAAGGATGAGGAGAAGGAGGACTCTGCGTCTGCGTCTGTTGCCGATAACATCGTCGAGGAAGTCGTGGCTGACGAGGACGGGTTCAAGGTCAAGAAGACGTTCAGAATCAACGACGACGGAACCAGGACGGAGGTTGACATGTTCGAAGCGGCGGCGGCGTCCTCGCAAAAGTCCTCAAAGGTGACCACGCTCGGCACGCGCATGGAGAAGCCACCGATCACGGGAGTGTCCGGCGGCGGAGCCGCGGAGGGGAGCAACTGGGAAACCTTCTACACCGACGACGCGGAACGGAAGCCGTACTACGTCAACAAGAAGACGGGCGTGACGCAGTGGGACGAGCCCAAGAGGTGGTGGAGCGGCGGCAGGTGGATCGAGGCTGAGTAAACGTTTCAACAGAACCCGAATAAGTGACACTTAAACGAGACAAAAGTAAGATTAGTCGCGCCGCGACGGATGAGCGCTCGTTCCAATGACCGGTGTTCAAATGACTACGGATGCAAACCGAACCCCTTACCCGGCCTCCACAGCCCTATCCCGTACAGGCAGATCCAGTCCAGCACGTATCCCGGGAGCACGCGCTTCAGGAACATGAACGCGTGCGTCGGGACAGTCACCGCGTACCTCGGCCTCGGTCGCGTACAAGTCAACGCCAGTTTCAGCTTGCGTGTCACCGCCTCGGGTTCGAGCTCGAACGGGTCTTTCTTGTACGGGCCGTACAACCGCGGCATGAACTTCTTCTCGTAGAAGCTCCTGAACGCGGACGACGGCACCAGGGGTTTCATCCACTTGTCGAAGTGTGGCACGGATTTCTCCCGGATCATGGTGCGGATGGGGCCCACGTTGAGGCTGACGATCTTTATGCCCGGCTGGTCCTTCAGTTCCAGCCTCAGGGCGTCGCAGTACGCCTCGAGCGCGAACTTAGTGCTCGAGTACGCCATTCGCATCGGGAAGACGACGTTGCCCAGGATGCTCGAGCACTGGACGACTCTGCCGACGTTGCCCTGGTTTCTGAAGATCTTGATGCAGCGATTGGTCAGGTCGACCCAGCCGAAGAAGTTGCACTCGAAGATCTCCCTGAGGAGCCCCGTCGGGACGTCCTCGGCCGCACCGCCCACGCCGTACGCGCCGTTGTTGAAGAGCGCATCCAGGGTACCCCCGGTCGCGTCCAGGACCTCCTTCAGCCCGCTCTCGATCGTCTCCCCTTTGGCATAGTCGATGAGGGGACTCTCGAACCCTTCCGACTTCAACCTCCGGCAGTCCTCCTCCTTGCGACAGGACGCGAACACCCTCCATCCGTCCTTCTTTAGGGTCTGCGCGGCGTCCAGGCCGATGCCGGAGCTGCAACCGGTGATGAGAATGGTCCTCTGCGTCCCCATCGTCGTCGTCGGAAATGACGACGACGTGCAAAATCGGCACCTCGTTTGCCAAATATGAAAGCCGTTGACCGCACAACCGAGCGCGCGGGGTCATGGAGGTGGCAGAGGAGGAACGCAAGGGCGGACAAACGTCCGCCGAGGCTCTCGCGGCGGTCGAGCAGATCATGGATTTGGAGGGCATGACCCGCGACTGCCTTCAACGGCTGGACGACTTGGAGCGCGTCGTGGCGTTGGAACGGAAGAAAGTGGAGCTCGAGGAGGGGATGGAGGAGAAGGCCGGCGTGGCCGCCGCCGATCCCATCGCGCCCGCGCCCGTTGGGAGGAGCAGCGTCGCCGACATCGACGCGCAGATCGCGGCGGTCAAGGCTGAGGCGCTCGAGCGTCAAAAGAGGGACACGATAGCCAAGGCACGGTTCGAGGAGACGAAAGGATCCATCGAGAGGGGAGAGGCGCACATCGCCAACATTGAGCTCATGTCGGTTCAGACCCCAGAAGGACAGGCGGCGTTGGAGTGACTCCATATAGCGATGACACCCGTTGTACACTAATGTTTACTACACACGCGACGATTCAACCCTTGGTTCGGTACCGCGCGTTGGAGCTCTGCTCGACGTCCGGCATGACTGTGACGTACTCGACCCGCATCATACCGGCGGGAGACCCGTCGATCGGCGTCGCCGACGCCAACACCAGGTTCTTCCGTGCGCCGTGGCTCATCCTCGCCACCCCCGCCAACAGCTGGCACCGCATCGGCGTCTCATCGTCCACCACGCGCACGCAGAAACCCGCGTGGTACGCCATCGGGTCGCCGGGGTACGCGAGAAAGTCGGCGCCGAACTTGATCCCAGTCGTCATCGTCAAACCGCGGCCGTGAAGGTCCGCGAACACCGCGCATCGTACGCGCTCCATCTCCGTCCGCGGATACTTCCACTCAGGTCCATCGCCCTCACTGGTACCCTCATCGAATGGCTCGCACAGGGGCACGGTGACGAAGGATGCGTCTGCGAGCATCGCCGCCGCGTCGGCGTCGCCGCCGGCGTCGCGGTCCGCGGCCTTCTTGGCGTTGTGCCCGGGCTTTGGTTTGACGCCCCAGCCCTTGCGGTTAGCCTGCGGGGGCTTCTGAACCGGTGCGGCGGCGGTCACGTCGGCGGTGACGTCCGCGAGAGGGTCGGGCGCCTCGTAGAGCTGGACCCATCCCCGGCTCACCGCGAGGGTGACCTCCTCGGGGCAGAGCTGCAGTGGCAGGCCGTGCACCTGGTCCTGCTGGCGGAACCCCGGCAGGCCGCCCACCATCGCGCCGATCAAACGATGGACCGTGCGTAGCCGGTAGTACTCTGCGGTTCGGGACGGGGTCACGGGGTGAATGTCAGGGGACGGGCGCGATGGAGGGGGATGGGGACGGGGCGGATTCTAATCTCGTTAGGGCAAAGTGCCGACTCGGCGCGGGAGATGGTTCGGCCCGCACGGGTTCGACGTTTGAGTAGCGGGGACGCACCGTCCGCGGTCCACACGAGGCCCCTGTCGTCATCGGTGACCTGCACCCTGATGGGCGCGGGCTCTTCCGCCATCAGGCCCGCGTCGTCAGCTATGACCTCGGTCGCTAATAATGTAATCCAGACCGCTGATAATAATCCAGACCGACGACGAGTGGCGCGGCGACTGAAGTTCCTCGATCCGCTTCAGGTGTGGTCTATTGATATTCATTCGTTCTATCGCGACTATGTGAACGCATCACTTGCTGCCCTTGGACGCCCTGGCCGTCCGTTTCCTCGGCGACTTCTTCGCGGGCGACTCCTGCGGCTCGGCCTTCTCCGCCGAACCCTTCGAGTCACGAGCCTTCCCGCGGGGCGAGGGCGACGCCTTCGTCTCCTTCGGCTCCTTCTCCGCCGGCGCCTCATCCTCCTTCGGCGCCTCCGCCTCCGCCTTTCTCTTCCTACCCTTCTCGCCATCGGTCGCCTTCTCGCCGTCCGTCGCCTTTTCGCCCTGTTCCGCCTCGAGGTTCGCAATCTCGAGCTGCATCCGTTGAATATCCGCGTCGATTGCCACGTTCTTGGCGCACTGCTCGTACCAAATCTTCTCCAGCCTCGCGAGTTCCTTTCCAGCCTCCTTCTGCTGGACGCTGCGCATGGTGTTGAGCTCCTCGATGGACTTCTTCTTCGCCGCGAGCTCCTTCTCGGTCCTGTGGGTTTGGATGGTGAAGGCAGTGAAGGGTGAGCGCGTATGGGTTTTTAGGGTTAGGGAGATTTGGCCGTGGGACGGATCGTGGGGCGTACCGCGCGATGGCCGCGTCTAGCGCCGCGTTGTGCGCCCTCCACGCCTGCGGCGCGAACTTTTGCATGAGCTCCAGGTTCTCGATGCGGAGCTTCTGGTGCTCGAGCTGCGCCTTGGCGTTGTCGTTCGCCTTTTCCCACTCGGCCGGATCGTCCCTCTTGGACTTTGGCGGTGGGTCGAGGTTGTACCGCGAGCCGTCGGGCTGCGCGATCTTCTCGCCCGTGCCCTTCTCGACCCTGCGAAACTCCTGCTCCAGCAGCGGGCACTTGGACCAGTCGATCTCCTTCGCGGGCGCAATCTCGGCGAGGTAATCCTTCGGCCGCTTGGTCATCCTCCGCATCTCCTCCTGCACCAGCTGGTCCGAGGTCTCGCGCCAGCCCTCGGGGAGGACGTCCGCGTAGGGCAGCGCGTCGATCAGCGGGTTATTCCACCGCGATGACTTTTGCTCCGCGCCGTCCAGCAACATGGGTTGAGCGCTCATGTCGGCCGGTCTCTACACCTCGCGTGTCCAGGCGGCGGGGCTGAGAGTGAAGGAGGCGCGAGTGTGATTCGGCTTGAACCGTGTGAGCTGCTCAGACAACATAATCTATGAAAAAGTGTGACGCTACGAGGCTGCGCGCTTGGTGAGCCTCAGGAGCAGCCTCTCGCTGTCGTTGTGCCTTCCAGGCCCGCTCCTTCTCTTCCCGCCAATCTCGATGTCCTCGATGGGCGTCGGGTCACCGAACAGACCCGCGCCCTCCGCCGCGGTCCAGAAGTGATTCAACGTACCCCAGCAGCAGTCGCCCCTGTCCTCAAACACCACGTACACCACCGTCCGTCCCGGTTCGCACATCGCCGACACCGTGTCCGCGAGCATCTGCATCTCCTGCTTACCCTGCGAGTAGCATATGTCGCTCCCGATGATCATGTGCGGCGCCCGGCCGTTCGGTAAGGATGCGAGTAAGGGCTTCACGGCGTCCTCCGCTGTGGGCACCGATGTCTCTTCGTCGTCGATGTCTGACTCGCTCTCGTCGCCGTCCTTTCGTGGCGCGCGTCTCCACGCCGCGCGTCGCCACCACAGTTCCGAGACGTGCGCGTTACCGAGGCTGTTGGCGTCGACGTTCCTGGCCGCCGCCGCGGGGGTCGAGTCGGTGATGGCGACGTGCCGGGCGCCCAAACGCGCGGCTACCATTCCTCCGAGCCCGAGCCCCGCGCCGAGCTCCACCGCCACGGTGTCGGCGGTGACCGCGCCCACCGCCGCCGCCTCCGTCGCGTCACCCACGGTGCCGTCGTCGAGCTTCGCCTTGTACGCGGTCGTCGCGTCGCAGAGGTAATCGCCGAGGCTGTAGGCGCACGGCCATATCACCGTGGAGGTGCCCGGCACGAACGCCTTGCTGGTGGAGCCGTCCTGCCTCATGCGCACCGGCGCCTCGTCGCCGCCCAGCGCCCGGTGCGAGAACACGAGCTCGGCGCTTCGCTGGTCCACGCCATGGATCTTGAACAGCGCGGCGGCTTCCTTGGCCTTGACATCGTCGTCGGCGGACATGAGGAGAGAGTCCCGCGCGTACGGGAGTGGCGGCTCTGAAAACAAAACGCCCGATGATGTCCGATCGGCTTGACCTAAGACCTGTGACGAACACTGAACGCTCCATAGCGTCGGGACACGTGGGTCATGCCGACGATTGGCGAAGCCCGCGCGCACTGCGCCACCGTACTCGCGGGCCTCGACGATGACACCCTCGACTACGTCGCGGGCGCCGTTTTCGAGGACGAGGACGCCGGGACGGTCCTCCCCTACGACGATCTGGTGGACTTTTTAGTTCCGATGCTCGACGAGCTCTGCGACGGGGACGAGGACGCCGCCGGGGACAAGGCTAAACAGCTGTACGCCGCGCTCGCATCCGGCGCCGAGGACGTATCGAAGGAAGTCAAACCGACGGAGGCGAAGAGGGCGCCGATATCCCTCGGGAAAGGCCCGACGACGGCGCTCGAGGCGAAGGTGTTGCGGGAGCAGGAGGAGCTACGGAGTAAAGTCGCGGCGGTGGAGGTCAAGTACGACCGATCCGTCGGCGAAGACGGCGAGAGCGCCGCCGCCAAGAAGGACGCCGGACGGCTCGCGGCCAAGCAGGCGTACCTCGCCGAAGAGGCCGCCAAGCAGAACGCGGAGCTCGCCGCCGAGCTCGAGGACGCGAGGGTCACCGCCGCTCGCATGCGTCTCTCCGGCGAAGCCTCCGGCTCGAGACTCGCGGCGATCGAACTCGGACCTTTCCAGCTTCCAAACCCCGGCGGGGGCGCGGATCTCATCGAGAACGCATCCGCGATCCTCGTCCCCGGGCACAGGTACGGGTTGATAGGCAGGAACGGCAAGGGTAAGTCGACACTCTTAAAGTTTCTCGCGAGTCGGCGAGTCGGCGGCTTGGACCCGTCGACGTCTGTGCACTACGTCAGCCAGGAGCTGCACCTCACGCCCACGCAGGAGGAGTGGCGGCCGGCGTCGTTAGTCGTCGAGGCGGACGTCGAGCGCCGCCTGTTACTCGCCGAGTCCGCGGACCTGACGGCTAAATCCGAGGCGAAGGACTACGCCCCCGACGCCGCGGAACAAAAACGACGATCGGATGTGGAGGAAGCGCTGATACAGATCGACGCCGAGGGCGCGCCCGGGCGCGCCCACGCGCTCCTCCACAACCTGGGCTTCCCCGATGCGCTGATGGACCGGCGGATGAAAGCGCTGAGCGGCGGGTGGAGGGTACGCGCCGCGCTCGCCGCCGCGCTCTTCGCGAAGCCGGACGTGCTCCTACTGGACGAACCCACGAACCACCTGTCCATCGCGGCGGTGCTGTGGCTCGCGAGGGAGCTCAGCGTGAGCTCCACGTGGCACACCCGCGTCGTCGTCGTCGTCAGCCACGACAGGCACTTCCTCGACGCCGCCACCACGGACTCGCTGCACATCTCCGGCGCCGCCAGGAGACTCACGCCGCACCGCATGTGCTACAGCGCGTGGGCGGCTAAACGCGAAGAGCAGCAGAAGGCGCTCCGGAAGCGAGCGCAGCTCCGTCACGAGAAGAAGTCCAAGCTGGAGGCGTACGCCGGCCACGGGTTCAAGTACGGCGGGAGCTCCTCGCAGATCAACATGATGCAGCGCAAGGCGGGCGAGGCTGCGAAGCTCGACGAGGAAGCGGCGGCGGAGGCGGCGGAGACGGCGGATCTCGCGGAGGACGCCGAGCTCCCGCTGAACCTCCAGGCGGGGGGTAAACTCCGCGGGCCGATCGCGCGGCTCGAGGGCGTCGGGTTCCGGTACCCCGGCATGTCGTCTGACCTGTTCGCGAACGTGGACATGGGTTTAGACAGCGACTCGCGCGTGTGCCTGTTGGGGGAGAACGGCGACGGGAAGACCACGCTGGTGAAGGTGATGCTCGGTCACTTGGATCCGACGGCGGGGTCGGTCACGGTGGACCGCGGCGCGCGGGTGGCGCTGGTCAACCAGCACCACGCCGACCAGCTGTCGTACGACAAGACTCCTCTGGCGTTCATGCTGGAGAAGTTCCCGGGCGACGGGAGTTTGCACCACGAGCAGGAGCTTCGGTCGCACTTGGCGGGGTGCGGGGTCCAGGCGGCGCAGCAAGGCACGCCGTCGGGGGCGCTCTCGGGGGGCCAGCGCAGCCGCGTCGCGCTCGCTGCGGTGTCCTTCGCGAAGCCCCATCTGCTGGTGCTGGACGAGCCGACGAATAATCTCGATCTGGAGGCGGTCGCGGCGCTGGCGGATGCGGTGCAGGCGTTCGCCGGAGGCGTGGTGTTGGTGAGCCACGACCAGTACTTTGTGCAGAGGGTGGCGAAGGAGGTGTTTGTGGTTGGGAAAGGTTCGGTGACGAAGCAGGAGTCCTTCGAGGCGTACAGGAAGGCCATGGCCAAGAAGCTGGCTAAGCCGTCGAGTTGATGGCGATCGTTTCGTTTCTTCGGATAGTTCGATGGATTAATATGCTGATACGCGCGCTGCTCTTGCAAACCAATCACCACTCAAAGTCGGCGGCGGCGTTGTCGCCTTCGTCTTCGGACTCGTCATCCTGGAAGAGGCCCTTGTCGCGGAGGTAGCCGATGGCGGCGGAGAGGGTGTTGTCCTTCATCTTGAGGAAGAAGAAGTTCTCCTTGTCCTCGACCGCGGTGCAGGTGGCCCAGACGTCGGTGGAGTCGTCGTCGGGGGCGCCGCCGACGCCGCCGCCGAGTTCGGTTTCGCAAACCGCCTTCATCCAGTCGATGGCGTTGAGCTTGTCCTTCATGTCCTCGGCGACGTAGGCGACCATGGCGATGGCGCCCGCCTTCTCGTTCTCGGAGATGATGAGCTTGGAGATGCGGCCGGAGCAGCCCTTGCGCTCCTCGGGGTCCGCGGGGTCGGGCACGACGTTCATGCCCTCCATGGCGGCTTCGAGCAGCTTGATCTTGCCGTCGGAGGATTGCATGCGGGTGCAGAAGCAGGTGAGGCCGGAGGTGTCCGCGGCGCCCTCGATCTCGACACCCTTCTTGCCACCCTCCTTGAAGGCCTTGGCGACGACCTTCTCGGAGAGGCCGGAAGCCATGGCGGCCTCCTTCTTGGGGAACGTCTGTTGTTGTTCGGCGGGGTGAAGAGGATGGAAAAGCGTCAGCGGATTGGTCTCCGATCGTCGCGCGGCGGTGCGTCGGGCGCGGGTCGGGGCGTCGAGCGAGGTGAGATACGGCGTTCGCGACGCGTCACCGGGTGATTCGAGCGTCCACGTCGCGCGATCGCGAGCGGAACCGCGCGAGTCGGGCGCCGGCGACGGTCTAATGGCTCGATTTATCTCGACGGAGGCCCCAGACGAGGGCCAGATCGGCGCGCGGGCGACGTCGCGTGTCGCGCCGTGGGTCTGCGAAGGGTCACGGAAGGTCGACGCACCTTGGTGGGCTCAGCCATTTTGACTTTTGTGTCTGTTGTGGGTACTTGCGACGTGCGCGAAGTGTTGTGGAAGCAAGGGTGCGAAAAGCAGCGCCGCCTTTCGCCGGGAGCTTGAGGCAGCGAATGGCTCGTCAGCTCGCCAGCTCGCTCCGGTTCTTTCTTTTTTCGTCTCTCGTTTGAAATGACTGAATCTCACCACGGCCACTTCGAGCGCCGCAGCGGGGATGTCGACCCTGACTCCCGACGAGGTCAAGCGCGAGCTCGCCAGGCTCACGGAGCTCGCGGGCGTCGAGCTCAGGCCGGAGGTTTTCGACGTTTTGGTCGAGCTGACCCGGTTGGACGTCGTTCCCACCGCGACGGCGCAGGTGCTGAAATCGTTGTGCACCAAGTCCGCCATGAGGCAGTCCACGGGTGGCGCGGGGCGGTGACTCGGAGGTGCGACGGACGAATTCGAGTCGGACTAGACTCCCGCGATGACGGCCCGATGGCGGGAGGGATCGTCCGCGGCACAGTCGGCGGAGGGACGGCGATGGAGACGGCCGAACCTGGAAGAGCTTATTAGCAATTGTAAACATAATTAGCACAATTCTGGGACCGAATCGTATGCAAAACCAGTCAAGAGAGAGCCCGACCTCGTCATCGACCAATGAGAAAATCCACGGGCGTATCTCTTACAACTCACGACGCACGCAACGCAAGAATGGCCGCGCTCGTGAACGCCGCGCTTTCCTCCCGCCTCGCGATCGCGGACCGCCGATCGCTCCGCCGCGGTCCCGTCGCCCCCGCCCCCCGCGCCGCGAACCTCGTCGTCAAGGCCGGATGGTTCGACAACAACAAGGACGTCGACGGAAGGGACCCTATGTGGGAGCAGCAGCAAGAGATCTTGAAGAGACGTCGCAAGGGCGGCAACCTCGAGAGCGAGGTGAACAAGCGCCGCGCCAAGGTGAGCGGGTTCATGAAGGGCACGCTCGACAAGGAGGAGATGGACGCCATCAAGGCGAAGAACAAGGCCAAGGCGGACGACCTCGCCAAGGAGGCGTTCAAAGGACAGAAAGGGTGGATCTCTCTCCCAGGGATGGCCATCGGCATGCCCGAGTTCGACGGCGGCGAACGGTTCGACCTCCGCGCACCGTACGCGGACGAGGGGTGGGTGGACGAGAACGACAAGGGCGGCGGTTTCCTCGGCGGTCTGTTCGGGGGTAAGAAGAAGGAGGAAAAGAAGGCTCCGCCGCCCAAGCCGAAGAAGAAAGGTCTCTTCGGTCGGTGAGTGACGACTCGTCGGCGACCTGTCTTCCGTCTGTAACATCGCGCGTGAATGAATCACAACCCTAATCAGTACCGTAACAACCCTAATCAGTAACGACCCTGATCAGTGACGACCCTGATCAGTAACATCACTCGCCGCGTCCCCCGCCCGCCGTGGGAATCCACAGCGCGCATCCCCCCTCCGTGCACGCTGACGCGGCGAGCATCATCCCCGGAGCCCACCGCACCGACGACGGGATCCCCGCGTGCCTCGCGCCCCACGTCGCAACCTTGCTCCCGTTGACCGCGCTCCACACGTGTACCCGCGAGTCCGCGCCGCCCGACAGCAGGCACTTGTTGTCCGGGGTCCAGCACGCCTCGAGGTTGTTCCCCGTCGCGCCCGCCGCGTCTTTGCCCTGGCCCATGCCCCCTGTGAAACAAACACGACGTCATTGTCAGTCAAATTGCCCATACGAGAATAGAAATAAACGTACCCGTCTCCGCGCCGACGTTGATGCGCATCAGCTCGTCACCCTTGAACGCGTCGATGATGTACATGATACCGCCCGCGACGCACAGCACGCCCTCGCCGTCGGGGGAGAACTTGGCGCACGTCACGCGCGGGCGCTTGCCCGTGCCGGGGTCCACGGATCCAACCTGGAAGTCGATGAACGGACCTTGGCCGTACTTTCGGGCGTCGTAAAGTTTGAGCTCGCCGTCGTCAGTCGCCGCCGCGAAGATGAGGCCCTGCAGGTCGGACGCGACGCAGGGTGTGGTGCCGCATCGGATCACGCCGTTGCACGCGGGGGTTCGCAGGTCCCAGAGGCGCACCGTCCCGTCGGCGGACGCGGTGAGGAACTCGTCGGTGACGGCGTCCATGCTAACGTTGACAACCTGCGCGGTGTGACCGGTGAAGTACCTGATGTACTCGTTGTTGTACAGGGAGTGGTAACGAAGCGCGTGGTCCTTCTTCGGGTCCTTGCTCGGCTGCTTGACCTGTGCGTGGTGGTGTTGGAGGTACGTACCGTGGGTCAGTCACCGCGGGAAGGGTGCGGGTGTTGGTGAGATCTGGGCGCGGTTCGGTTCGGTATCGATCAACCCTACCTTCGAGGCGTAGAGCACCGCCTGCGACGCGTGCGTGAAGGTGACGCAGGAGCACCCGTACTTCTTGGAGTACAGCGTCTTGACCAACTCGCCGCTGCTGGTGCGGTACATCTGGATCGTGTCGTCGTCGCCTGTGTCGAGGAGGAGGACGGCGGCGGTTCAGGGGTGGGATCTTCGCGCGCTTCGCTCGCTTCGATTGGGGGATTTCCGGCGGGCGAGTGAGGACGGGAGGGGAAGGGCGCGCACCGACGGTGACCATCACGTCGTCGGTGGGGTGAAAGTCCAGGGAGTTGATGGCACCCTTGTGGTCGCGGAAGAAGCGACCGGGCACCATAGACCGGATGCTCTCATGGTCCAGGACAACCATCGCGAGCGACTGTGCTTCGCGCCTGATTTTATGCGACCGCCTGGGCTCGACTCCAGCAGTCCAGTGTCCAGCAGTCCAGGTGATGCAAAAAGAAAAAAAATTGGGCCGTTTTGGTTTCAGAGTGCGAGAGAGCCGGGAAGGGCGCCACCAACGCGGTGCGAGGAGACTCGACGACGACGCAATCATCGTGTTATATTGCAAGGTTAAGATGAGGACTGCGAGTGCTGCTTCGGCACGAGTCTCGCCTTATTGTTCAGAACACGCCACGGGGTGCACGTGATTACACGGTGGTGGTGGCCGCGGTTTCTTCCTTGCCGGAGTTCATCGTTTTCATGGCTTTGAGTTCTTCCTTCTTGGCCTTCATCGAGCGTGCGAAGAAGGCCTGCACGACGCCGGCGCTGATGATGGTGTAAAGGAGCAGCCCGTTGGCGTACGAGAGGGAAAGACGCTCCAGAATCGGTTTGGCATGGCTCTTTAGGCAGGAGAAGGGCATGTTCACCTTGGCGTAGTAGCACGGGTCGGCCTTGAGGTTGTACGCGGCGAACATCTTGATGGCCTCCGCCTGGGTGATGGTGCACGCGGGACCGCCGCCGCCGGTTACCGAGGGGTAGATGTCGAACGCGTTGATGTTAGTACTGTACGTGTTCGTTACTTGGACGGTGCCGAGCCCGGTGTCACCGCATGTGTTGAGCTCCTTGAGCGAGTTGAAGATTTCCTGCGCGATGGGGGTCTGAGACGCCTCGTCCGTCTCAATGTCGTTGATGTACGCGCTGGGCAGGGCGATGCCCACGTCGCGGACGTTGTAGTAGGGGTAGTAGCGATAGACTATCGTGGCCGAGGGGGGTTCGCCCATCATTAGGGTCTTCTCGAGGACGTTAGTCGTGCTCGGTTCCTGGTAGAGCTCCTTGCACGTGTCGTAGTTGAAGCGGGTGGAGTAGAAAGAGTCCAGGGCGAGCGGCGTGCAGTTCCACCCGTCGTTCTTCTTGTAGTCGTACTCGGACTCGATGCGCGTCTCGTTGGTGTAGGACATGGGGAGGGAATAAATCACGAAGAAAACGACGACCGCCGCGAGCTGCATCATCTGCAACGAGACCGTGAAGGGCAGGATGACGGACTTGTCCGCAATCAGCAAATCGTCGTCATTCTTTTGCGCGTAAAAATGCGGTGGGATCGGGACGTTCCTCTCGAGGAACCCCTTCGCCTTGGCTTTCTTGCTCTCGGGCATGGCAGATGGCGGGTGGTAAGCGACGGATGTAAGAGCGGCGTCGTATGGGACGGGTCGCGGCAGCACAGGGGAGCGCGCGAGAAGGACTGGACTGCCCGAAAGCTTCGGGGGACAGAGCGGGGGATAGAGCGGGGGATAGAGAACCTGATGAATATGGTTATTTAGTCGGAGCCGGGAAGGGCGCCACCAACGCGGTGCGAGGAGACTCGACGACAACGCAATCATCGTGTTATATTGCAAGGTTAAGAGTGTATATACTTACAGTTTGTTTGGCGTCAAGGGTTGGGCAAACAAAATGCCGGACGCGGCTCGGTCCTCGCGCTCTAAGAGGCGGCCCGATTGCACCGGGTCTGGTTCACTCGCTCAATGTATCGTCGCCGGTTGTGAGATCGAGGGGATCTCTCTACTTGTCGTCCTTCTTCTTACCGACGCGGTAGGATCCGCAGACGATGGCGTGGTCACGCTCGTAGGGCTCCAGGGTGAGCTGCTCCGCGGGCTTGAACTGCTCCTGCTGCAGCTTCTTGACCTCCCTGGCAAACACAGCCTCGGCGGGGACGGTGGAGTCGATGCAGGACGCCTTGATGGAGATGATGAAGTTGCCGCCGGGCTTGAGGAAGTGCTGGGCGTTGAGGGCGACGATGCGCGCCTGGTCGGGCTGGGCGACGTCGGCGAAGATGGTATCGCACATGCCAACGAGCATGCGGTACCTGATGGGGTGGCGGGCATCCTCGATGATTGGGATGATGTTGGTGCGCTTCTTCGCCATGTTGACGAGATCGCGGCCGGGGCGGTGGGAGAACTCCACGGCGTACACGAGGCCCTCGGGCCCGACGACGTCGGAGCAGTGGGACACGGTGGTACCCGCGGCGGCGCCGAGGTAGAGGAGCTTGGTGCCGGGCTTGATGTAGATGTTGTCGAGGCCGCCGAGGATGCCGGCGGCAACCTTGGAGCGGAAAGGGTTCCACACCCTGTACTCAGTCTTGGCGCCGTCTTCGCCGTCGACCGAGATGCGCTTCTCGCCGTACACCGACTCGCCGACGACCATGTTCTTGGTCACGAGCGCGTCCTCCTTGCCGCGCGCCACGAAGATGCCCTCGTGGCGGTGCTTCTCCACGACAACCTTGGCGCCGCCCTTCATGCCGCCGCGTCCGCCTCCCCTGCCGCGGCCACCATCGCGTCCGCCGCGACCGCCGCCGCGACCGCGGCCACCATCACGTCCGCCGCGACCGCGGCCACCGTCACGTCCGCCGCGACCGCCGAAACCGCCTGTCGAATCGAAGAGGGGGAAGGCGTCAGCGAGATGCGATTGGGAAAAAGGGATGTTGGCGCGCCGCACGTGGAATATCCCGGGATACCGAAACGACGACGCGCCCGTCGAACGGGCGCGCGGCGGTCGTCGAGGCTGGGTTCGGGCTAATCGAGCGCTCGCGTATCTTCTCGAGGTATCGGGTTGATTGAATATAGGATCGGGAACGTACCGCGTCCACCGGGGGGACCGCGACCGCCGCGTCCGCCGGGAGAGAAGCCTGTAGTTGAGGGGGCGGCGGGGATCAGAATTGCGGCGAGGTTTTTGGCAGATTGCGCGGAGGAGGTGCCGAAAACGGGGGATGATGCGCACCTCCGCGGCCGCCGCCACGACCCATGGGAGCACGCATGTTGTCTGCTGTCCGGTGACTTTCTCTGTCCGACCGGAGATGCGTTTACTGTTTCGCTGCCGGTGCTTGGCCGCGAAGCGAGTAGTGGCGCTCCCTGCAATTTTGTCGGGAAAAAAGTGAACCAATTTCAACTGTCTCTCGTCAACTGTGGGCGAAAAAGTCACCTATTTACTACTGTAGGGGTATTTCATATGGGGGCGCTTATTTGTCATTAGAAGTCTGTGGAGAGCAGTCACGAAATCACCGCGTTTTTATTAAGAGTTAGTGCTATGACGCGTTTTATACGGGTTGTGCTCAGCCGTCGATCGGAACTACGTCGTCACTGTCCAACACGCCACCGACGCGATGGCCACCATCTCCGCCTCTCTCCTCCGCGCGCCCGCGCAGCTCCGGGCCGCTCACCGCGCCGCCGCGCCCGTCGCGCGTAACCTCACCGTGCGCGCCATGGGCAAGGAGGTCGTCGCCACCGACAAGGCCCCCGCGGCGCTCGGGCCTTACTCGCAGGCGATCAAGGCCGGCAACACCCTCTACGTGTCCGGCCAGATCGGCCTGATCCCGGGCGAGGGCAAGTTCGCGGGCGACACCATCGAGACACAGACCGAGCAGGTGATGAAGAACATGGGGGGGATTCTCGAGGAGGCCGGCGCCGACTTCTCCAAGGTTGTCAAGACGACCATCCTCCTCGCCGACATGGACGACTTCAAAACAGTGAACGAGATCTACGGCGCACGATTCCCGGCGAACCCGCCCGCGCGCGCCACCTTCGCGGTGAAGACCCTGCCCCTCAACGCGCTCGTCGAGATCGACTGCACCGCCTACCTCGATTAAGCGCATCTAGCCCCATTCTTTGGATGTTCTAATGTAACGAGAGACGTCTTTCACTTTTTATCCACTTTTTTGGCTAGAGCTCGTTTGGCTGCGTTCACGCACGTCGACACACGTTGACACACACACACACGTTGGTCTACTCCATCTCGTTCATGCCCATCACTGAGAGCTGCGCGTCCGCGTCGGGGTGGCCGAACGCTTTCGCCCTTTCCAGCAGATCCTTGGCGATCGTCAGGTGGTGCGCCGCCGCGTCGTGGTTGCTCTCCTGCGTGAACTCGTTGGCTATGTAGAGCGACACGAGCGCGAGGTCGAAGCACCCCTCGGGCGAGTCCTCGTACGTCGCCTTGAAGAGCCAGTCCTGCGCCTTTTGCGCTTCGCGCGGCGTCGCCTCGTCGTAGAGCCGGTACAACTCGTAGCTCTTGTCGGCGCGAACGCGCTTGTTGGGGGCGTACAGAGCCTCCTGCTTCAGGAGCTTGACAGCCTCCGGGTCCGACTCCTCGAGGCTCAGCTTGTGTCCCAGGAGATGGAACATGTCCTCGTTGTCCTCCGCTTCCGCGTCATCCAACGTCTTTCCCGGATACGTCGTGGTCTTCATCGCGCCCACACGTACCCGCGCGCGAGGGTCTGCGTTCCTCGAAAGCAAACGAACGTCGTGGCTCGAGGGTGGAGTTTTTGGATCTTCGATGTTCTCCGAGAAAATGGTTGGCTCGCGCAGCGCGTATATGATATGCGCCGCTTTTCCCGTGAGACTTGTGGCTGCGGTGACCGGCGGTGCCCGGACACAGCACACCGCGGCGACGACTTGAGAGTCGAGACGCGCGAGCTGACGCACCGGCGAACGAGCATTCGGTAACGCGAGCCAGTCTCTGACGCATCTCGAAGGACGACGCCACCATGAAGATAGCCAACTTCGAGCAGGGCACCGCCGTGGTGAAGAAATCGTACAGCGGTTTCGGCAAGGCGATGATGTCCAAGATGGGCTGGTCGGAGGGCGAGGGCCTGGGCAAGAACAAGCACGGCATCACCGAGGCCATCAAGGTCAAGAAGAGGCTGGAACAGGAGGGTCTCGGCGCGGAGGTGGCGCGCAAATACGACTGGACGAACAAGTGGTGGGAGGGGTCGTACGACAGCGCCGCCGACAAGTTCGCCGAGCTGGCCAAGTCGCTCGAGATGAACAATCCGCACGCGCAGAAGAACAAAGGGTCGTCCAGCGACAGCGACAGCTCCGATTCCGACAGCGACAGCGACTCCGACAGCGACTCCGGCGAGGTGAAGAAGGGCCGGGACGGCATCGTGTACAGCGGCTCCAAGAAGGACTACGACCTTCACAAGCTCCTGGCCAAAGAGGGCAAGGGCGGGGGCGGGTTCTTCGGCCGCGCCAAGGGAAAACTCGCGAGGATAGCCGCGTTCGAGGCGGAGCAGCTCAAGAAATACGGGATCCAAACAGGGGACGCGGCGAAGGAGGCGACGCCCACGCCGGCGCCCGTCAAGGAGGAGAAGAAGTCCAAGAAGTCCAAGAAGGAGAAGAAGGAGAAGAAGGAGGTGAACAAGAAGGAGGTGAAGTCGTCGGCGCCGTCGACGCCGTCGCCCGAGCCGGAGCCCGAGCCCGTCGTGACCGGCGAGGCGTACGAGGGTAAGCCGTCCGTCAGCACCGTCGAGCGGGACTGGTGGGTCCAGGCCAAGTTCCAGTGGGGCGGTTTGGTGGGCAGCAAGCGGGAGCGCGACTGCGAGGTGCGCGTGAAGGATACGGACAAGGTGGGATTCACCGAGGACGACCAGGAGGCTCTGTTCCACCTGGCGCACGAGGGCAAGATCGAGAAGGGCACCAAGCGGGGCTTGGGGGGTAAGGGGCAGATCAAGATGAAATCCGGTGAGGCGTACGAGGGGAAGAAGATGAAGTTCAGCGAGGAGGGCGAACTTCTGGCGCCGGGCATGAGCGGCGGGAAGAAAGTCGAGGAAGCGCCCGTCAAGGAGAAGAAGGAGAAAAAGGACAAGAAGGAGAAGAAGGAGAAGAAGGAGAAGAAGCACAAGGGCAAGGAGAAGGGGGAGAAGCGGAAGGCCGAGCCGCCCGCCGAGCCCGTCAAGGCCAAGAAGGAGAAGAAGGCCAAGAAGGAGAAGAAGGCCAAAAAATAGCTCTGTTGTTTCCGTCCTCCTCGTTGGAGTTGTTCAATATTCAAATTATCCACCACGACGCGCCACAACGACCGACGCTCACCGTCGGTGGATCCATGAAGCGGGCCCGCGAGGAGGCGGAGGACTCACACGCGCCGCGAACCCCCACGTGCGAGCCCGACGCGCACCCACACAAGCGCAAGCGCTGGCACGTGGTCAAGCTCGTGCAGAGGCTCCTGACGAACTATTTCGTCGCTCCCGGAGGTCTGCTCCCGCCGGTGGTCGGCGAACCGAGCGTGGACTGGGACGGGCACGAGGGTGAGGAGGAGGAGACGCAGGAGCCGGAATCCATCGCGGTGTCGCCGGGTAAGCCGGAAGGTAGGCCGCTGACGCACTTCTTCCGCCCGGCGCTATCCGAGCTCCATCACCGCGAGATCTAAGATGTCGAAGCACCACGACCGCCAAGGGAGGAAGATCGGCCCGGGGATCCCGTTCACGCCGTGGGACCAGATCAAGATCGGCGTGGACCCGGACAGTAAGAAGCCGGAGAAGATGCAGAAGAGCGTGGCGTCCATCTTCGGCGCGTCGGCCAAGAAACGCGAGCCCGAGGACGACGATGCGGGCGGTTCCAGGCTCGGCAAGACCAAAAAGGCACACCCGGCGGAGACGCCCGCTCCCGCGCCGCCCGCTCGGAAGGAGGAAACGTCGGCGTTCTTCACGGATTGCCCGCTTTGCTTCAAGTCTTTCCACCCGTCTCTCATTCACTCACACGTCGACACGTGCATCGGCGCGGCGGAGGAGACCACCGCACGGGAAAAGGCGCGCGCGACGGAGGCGGAGAAGAGACGAGCGGCGCGAGCAGAGAAGCTCACCGCAGACGACATCGGCGCCAACGACGACTTCATCCTCGACGTCTCAAGGCTCAGAGACGACGACGACGACGACGACGACGACGACGACGACGACGACGTATCCGCCGACGAGCAGGATATACAGCAGGCGGAGCAGCTCCCGGCTGAGGAGCGAGTCGGCGTCGGCGTCGCGGGTGAAAAGAACAACGCGTTCGCGGCGATGATGTCGGCGCAGCGCGAGAGCACGTGCCGCAAGTGCTGGTCGGTGTGGATCGATAAAGACACGAAGACGTGGCGCATGTGCGTCGAGGACGGGGGTAAGCCCGGTGTGATGGCTAAAGAGAAGGGTATGGGGCCGGTGGTCTGGACGAGCGTCGTGAAGCTGTTCGAGAAGACGGCAACCGGGGAGCCGTGCGAGACGCATCTCACGCTCGCGACGGACGTCAAGGAGGTTGAGTGGCGGCACATCCGCGCGGAGTGCGCCAAGGCCAAGGGATGGGTCAACGGCGGGGACGAGGACGAACGGAACTCGAGGAGCGCGGAGCCCGGGAAGGAACGGCCGCACCTGCCGCCGGGGGTTACCAAATCGGCGATGCAGAAGAGCGCGCGGCGGGGCAAGGTGATGAACGCCGTCAAGGCGACCTCGTTCTTCATGGGCGCCACGCCCGAGGATGCGCTTCGTCGTCTACCCATCGTGTGCATGGAAGACGCGGTGCTGCATCCGAGCCTACCGCTGATCGTGTGGTTCATGGCGGCGATGGGTAAGGGCTGGTTCATCCCGCCGGAGGCTAGGGGCGCGGCGGTTCGATTCATCGCCGAGGTCGCCGCGTGCCCGCACAAGGACCGCGACTTATTGGCGACGATCGAGTCTATGGAGACGGCGGATGCAGACGCCCGGCGGGATACCGCCAGCGGCGTGACGGACCCGGCGTGTAACCTCGCCGTCTTAACCAGGGATCTCTCCAACGAGAGCGCGTGCCACGTGTTGGCGCTGTCGGTTCGCGCAAAGTTTGGCGGGATGAAGGGCGACGTGAGCATGCTTCGCGGCGCGGCCAAGGCGTGGCGGCGTCGCTTCCTGGACGCGGAGGCGACCGGGGACAAGCGCGATGACTGGCACGCGCGGTTGCGCGAGGTGTACACGGCGGCGGCCGCGAAGGCTGCGGAGGCGAGTGGAGGGGTGACGGGCCTGCCTCCGCACGGGAGCGCGCCGCCGCTCGCGGCGGCGGCGCCCGTTGACGTTGACGTCATCGCCAAGCGCGACGTACCCCTATCCGCGATCGACTTTCACGTCTCGCCCATCGTCGAGGAGCTCATGAAGAACGATAAGGTTCGTACGGCGCTGGACAGGGCGGTGGAGCGCGCGCCCGAGCTGGGAGAGGACCTCGGTGACGCGTTGAGGTCGTGCATCTGGCGTCACTGTTCGAGCGTGACGGACAAGTCGACGTTTGCGATGCGGGAGGAGGACGTCGTGCCGGAGACGCAGACGCAGGGGCGGAGCGAGTCGGCGCTCAGGGATCTTTGGGATGAGATCGAGGGACCCGCGGAGAGCTTCCAGAGGAGGCGGATCAGCAGGCTGTTCTTTTAAGTGGCGGCGTCCACACTAAGAGTAGCAGACTCAAGTAGCAAGTCATTTTATCGAGGGTTGAAGCCTCTTGTTGCGAACGATTTCGCAGTCGGGTCGTCACAACGCGCGACGCCATGCCGTCTGTGGAGACGTACCTGGCGAACTACGAGGACCCAGTCCACGCCAAGGCTGTCGTGGACCTACTCGACGGGTACGCGAGGGACCCGTACGGCAACTCCGGCCCTCTGCCCGACGATGTGTACGCGAATCTGTGCCCGACGCTCGCGAAGACTCCCGGCGCCTTCTCCGTGGTCGCCACCGTCGACGGCGTCGCCGCGGGTCTGATAAACTGCTTCCAGGGGTTCAGCACGTTCAAGTGTAAGCCGCTGATCAACGTGCACGACGTATTCGTGCACCCGGAGCATCGCCGCGCGGGCTTGGTCCAGGCGATGATGGCGGAGGTGGAGAAGGTGGCAAAAGAGAGGGGAGCGTGCAAGCTCACGCTGGAGGTGCTGTCCAACAACGCGCCGGCGAAAGGGTCGTACGCGAAGTTCGGGTTCAAAAACTACGAGCTGGACCCGGCGCAGGGGCACGCGGAGTTCTGGGAACGGACGTTCTGACGGGGTTGTAGATCGACCGGCGCGCTCTTAGAGTTGTATGTAATAAGTCGTCCCCCGTCAAGTCGTGGGTCCTCGTTTTAGATTAAAGAGTAACATCGTCTCCGCACCCGGCTGAGGAAAGAATCAATGGTTTCCGTTGCTATGTCGCCACGCTATGTCGCCCGAACGCTTTGTCGCCCGAACGTCCCGCCTCCCGCTGTAGGCGCCGCGTTTGAATGATGAATGAAATCGTCGCCGGATTATTCCCAAACCTGTTTACGATCCCAGCTTGAAAGCGTCGGTGATGAGCGCGTAGCACAGGCCGAGCTTGAACCAGTTGAGAAAGTCCCAGTACTTGCCGGGTTGGGTCTTCTTGTAGAAGGATCGGGTGACGATCTCCGCGAACGCCAGGCAAAAGGCGCCCGCGACGACGTCGTTGATGCCGAGGACGCCAAAGGTGAGCGAGAGGACGTTGGCGGAGTAGAATCCGGTGGCGGCGAAGATGATCTTCCACAGGAGCTTGCGTCCTTTCCTGACGCGGAAGTAGAGGTCCAGGCGTTGGGGGATGGTGGTGAGGATGGAGCCGAGGCGGGTCTCCCTCGGCCCGGTCACCGCGCGCGTCACCACCGCGCCACCCCTGCCAGCCACCTTGGGGCCGACCCGCGCCACCTGCCTGCGCGCGAGAGACGCGCTCTGACCCATCCCCTCGCCGCCCTTGAAACCCAGCGCCCTCGCGGAAGTCGCCCCGCGGCGAATTCCGTTAGTCCTGGCGGCCCCGAGGGCGCCGCCGCACAGTCCGACCGGCGCGATCGCGGCGGCCATCTTCTTTCCCTATGCACCTTTTGAACGAATCTCCGGTGGCGCGGACACTCCGCCTCGGTGGGACGGGTTCGCGACTCGCGGTTTACACGCGGAAGTCTTCGCGCGGCTCGATGAGTCGCGACGGGGTACGGTCGAAACCGATCGGGCTCTCGACGACGACGGCGCGCTGTCAAGGACTGCTCGATCCCTAGCTGACCGCGAAAAGCCACGAGGTTTATCCGAGAAGGGTGGAGCCGGCTTGACAGTCAGACCTCCGGTGCGACTCGGCAACCCGTTTGAATGCGACTTTCGCGGTCTATTTACTCAAGACTCGTTTTCCGGTCAAAATCGTCAAAGCAAGCACGCCTCTCTCTCTCTCTCTCTCTCTCTCTCTCTCTCTCTCTCTACTATCCTCCGAGGACACACGTTCCCTACGTCCCATCACGAGTACGTCAGCAGGTTATCGTAGTACTCCTCCGTCTTGTCCAGGGTGGTGGTGTACACAAACTTGACGATGCTCCGCTCGCCGGTGTTGATGGGCGTCACCCGGTGCACCACGCTCTCAGCCTTGACCATGATGATCGAGTTGGGCTCGGTCCATCCCCCGCGGCGGTGCCCGTCGCCATCCTGCCACTGCGTCTGGGAGTCGCTCGTGTTCTCCAGCGTGAACACCAGCTCGTACTGCGGCTCCGTGTACAGCGCCACGTCCTGGTGCCACTCCATGCTGGAGCCGCCGGGGTACACCCGGTACTCAACCGGAACGTCGGCGGGAAAAACGCTCTGGCCCACCAAGCCGGAGATGCGCTCGGCGACCCTCTGGTTCATGAACGCCCTGTAGATGGAGACGGGGATGTGGAGTTGTCAGTCGAGTCGTATATATGCGGTTGGGGTGTGAGGTGGCGGACTTGGGTTCATGTGGGTTTAGAGGTTTAGAGGTTTTTTTTCTCACCTGTGCACGAGGTGATCGGGCGCGACCATGGTTCCCAGCCTCTGGCGCGCGCATGCCCTGCGCTCCGCGCCGATATCCTTGCGCAGCATCTCGCACTCATCGAGCAGCAGCTGATAATCGCGCCTGTGGTGACGGTGTGGGGATGGAAGGAGTCAGGGTGGTCGTGGGGGTCGATTGCGGTTGCGACGATGATTACGATCGATTGGGGTTGCTGCACTCACGGGCTGAAGAAGTTGCGGATGTACACGAACCCTCCGCTCCGTTCGAACACGCTCTTGCCCTCCTTGGGCTTGAGCACCGGCAGCCTGGGCGCGGCGACACCCCCGCGAACCTTACCCCCGAGGTTCCGTAGCGTCTGCGACAGGCGCGCGGTGCCCGGCGCGCCGGACTGGGGCGACGTGGAAGGGTACCCGCTCGCGGGCGGGGAGGATGCCGCCGCGTTGGTGAACGGTGCGCTCCTCGGGGTGGCCTCCCGTCGAGGCGCCGCGGGCGGGGTCCATCCCAGCCACACGTGCTTGTGCTGCTCGCCGTCGTTGCCGGCCGCCTGGCTCACCGCGGCGAGGCGCGCGGGCGCCCTTCGCGCCGCGCCCCGCGGGCCTCGCAGACGAGTGCCCCCTCGCCATGCGTCCCTCGCGGTCGCCGCGCGGGGCGCGCGCGACGCCTCCGCCGTGGACGGTCCCGCGGGCGCAAAGCGCGCCGCGGAAGTCGCCATGGTACCTCCGATCATGTCTAAGTGTGCCCAGGCGCCGACCCTTCAACGCCCTCTGGTTCGGACCTCCTCAATGCGTGCCTTCACTACGGCTCTACGGTGTCAGTCCGCCAAAGATCCACGTCGCGCGCGTTGGTTTCCCGCCAACCACACGCGAGACCCGCGTGTTTCCGGTGCCACGCGATTCGAGAGGCGCTCCCGACGATACCGAGAGAATCCGCACGTCGCAAACCCTCGCTCGCTGACGTGCCCGTGGCGCGCTCCGTCGTGGCTCCCACCGCGTGCCCGGGTCGAAGATGATAAAAAACGAGAGGAAATCGCGATTCCGCCTTTTGAACCTCTAACTGTTTGCTCATTCAGAATTTCCCATTTGCCCCGCATTTGCGATTTAACCATTTCGCACTCGCGTCGCGAAATTCCTGGGAAGTCGTCATCTCGGAGACGTCGCAACCACTGGGACGCCCGCGCGGGTTCTGGGAACCGCCTGGGGAACCATCGCATGCGCCGCGCATCTCCCAGCGAGGTCGTCGGCGGGGTTGACCGAATGACCGCGCCTCGATCCCGCGCGTCGACCGGGGGCTCGGGCGCGGCGAACACCGGCCGGAGCGACGAGCGTTTCACGCCACGGGCGCACGACCTCGATCCCGCCGGCGCCTTCACCGACGTGCACCCCGGCGAGAACGTGTACCCGACGCAGAGCCGGTCGGCGACTCGGCGGAATGAGTACACGGGGGTACGGGTCCCGGGCGAGGGCCGCGCCGCCACGACCACCGCGTCCACCCCGTCGCAACGCCGCGGCATCTCGAGGCGCGAGTGGAGGGTGGAGACGGTCGAGGACCAATCCAAGGATGTCGCGCGGTGGCAGCTGGAGTTCACCAAGATGCAGCGACGCGCCAAAGCCGCGGAGGATGACAACACACGGCTCAAGGCGACGCACGACGAGATGCACGCGCGCTTCGAGCGCGAGTACCACGCCAGGACGGCGCTCGAGCTGCGCCTGAAGGACGTCTTCGCGGCGCCCGTCGTGAAAGAGGCTCTGGCGTCGCACCCCGCGGGAACGACGCGACGGGACGACCCGTACGGCATGGGAAACGTCCTCCGAGCCGGCGAGGACACCGATGGGAGCGAGACCGCGATGCTGGTGTTTAAAGCGCTGGAGGACAGGATCACGCGGGATAGGGACGCGCTGGAAGCCGCGAACGCCCGCGAGGTTCGGCTCGCCACGATGCTTCGGCACTCGGAGACTTCCAAACTCGCCGCGTACGCCGAGGCTGAGAAGCACAGGCGCGAGCTGGAGGCGCACGTGGCGAAGCTACGGGTGGACAGGGCGATACGCGAGGGCGTCGAGAAGGATATGGAGTCTTCTAGAAGCGCGGAGGAGACGCTCCGGATAACCCGGGAGAAACTCGCGACGCTGACGCTCGAGGCGGAGACGCTGCGGATGAACGAAAAACACCGGGAGACGACCCAGGCGGCCGCGGTGAAGGCCGCGGTGAAGAAGGCGCTGGACGAGACGGTCAGCGAGGCGACGCTGGAGGCGAAGCGACTGAGCGAGGCGCTCGCCAAGGTGCGCACAGAGCACGGCGAGCAGGACTGGGCTCACGACCGGGAGAAGGAAACCACGCGCAAAGGGTACGAACACGCCATCGCCGCAGTGCTCCAGAACAAGGAGGACCTAGAACGCGAGCTCAAGTTCAGCAGGAAGGACGGGCGGCGCGCGGACATCGAACGCGCGCGCGTCGCGGACGAAGCTGCCGCCGTCGTCGAGAAGGCGGTGGCTCAACGGGAGTGGGCGCTCGAGGTTTTGGATCGAGCCGTCGACGCCGAGGAGGAGTTCGCGAAGCACCTCCACTACGAGTTCTACCGCACACACTTGCTCGCCATGCCGGAGACGGTCACGCTGGACGACGACGGCGGCGGCGGTCAGAGCCTGCACGAGGTGTGCGCGCGCGCGAGGACGGAATGGGAACGGGAGGTTTGCGAGCTCAGGGGCGACCTCGCCGGCCTCAGGCGCGACGTCGGCGCGGCGGCGATGGCCATCGACGCCGCGAGGGACGCGGGCATCGCCGAGGGATGGGCGCAAGCCGCGGATAAGGTCGATCGTGCGGCGGAGATGGCGGACGGCGTGGCGTGGGCGGCGATGCAGCGCGTGGCCGAGTCGGTCCGCGGCGGCGCGGCGGGAGCGAGGACCGAGGCGGCCACGGGCGAGGCGACGCTCCGGCTGAAACAGTACCTGCGCACGTACGACGAGGGTACCTTCGATCCGTCCAAGTATTCCACACGCGGTGGGACGGCATCAGGGACGGCGGCGGCGAAGGAGTCGGCGAAGGAGCCTCCACAGATGGAGCTCAATAAACCCGAGCTCGAGAAGCCGAAGCCGCCCGGGGACGACGAGATTCCACCGCCGGGTCCCGAGGAGAAGGTTGGATTTAAAGCCGCGATGTGGCGCGAGCAGGCGAAGCAGAAGGCTTCCGAGCGCGAGGCGGCGAAACGGGCGTACGGCGCGGAGCTGGCCGCGAAGGCTGTCGCCGCGGGTCAATCCGCGCCGGCGCCTCTGTCGCCCAAGGTTGACAACGGGGTTGACAAAGTTTTCTTCGCGGAGCCCGCCGCGTCGGCGAGGTCGTCGAAGAAGCCCCCGAGGACGCTCGCGTCGATCGCGGGGACGCCGGGTCCGAGAACCGCGCACTTGCCGCAGGCACACGACGGCCACACGGCGTTTCACACGCCAAAATCCGTGTACACGCCGTCCAAATCGGCGACGAAGGAGATTGCGTCCCTGGCTCGGAACTTGCGGTTTTGATACGAGTACTTTTATTTGTGTAACCGACGTGACAAATCTTGCGTGTCAATTCCGTGCTAGTCTAGAACAGTTGAGTGTTATGTGAGGAGGCAGTATGTACCCAGGCGCGGCCGTGTTCGCGCCCCTGCGTCGACATCCGTGGTCCTTCAAAGAATAGAGTAATATAGCCCGTGTCGATCAGCGCCCTTGCGCCTGCAGCGAGAGGAGGTTTTCGTACGACTGCAGGGATCTGAAGGGGACAAAGCCGCGCGGGGAGTCGTCCCCGCTCATCTGCGGCGACGCCGTCCCGCCGAGGTTGCTCTTCGCGAGGTTCCCCGCGCTGGCGATGCGCTGCAACGACGACGCCCGTTCCATCGGCTTACCGCTCGCGCCGCCCCCAACCTCGCTCATACGCACAATCTCCGCCTTGAGCTGCGCGTTCTCCCGGACGACAGCCTCCACCCGCGCCTCGCTCTCCCTCAGGCGCTCGAGCAGCGCGATGTTCTCAGCCTTGTGGCCGTTGATCTGCCCTTCCAGAACGGAGACGTGCTCGAGCTTGCGCCTGCGCGACCGACGGGCGCTCTCCCGGTTGGACAGCATCCTCCGCTGGCGCCGAACCTCGTCCGTGGTCTTTCCACCCTTGCCGTCGCCGAGGTCGTCGTCGTCGCTGAAATCGTCGTCGCTGGCCTTGCTGCTCGGGTCCAAGGACGCCTCGCGCTTGACCCCTTTCTTCGTCGCCGCCGGGGACGTCTTACCCTTCGCCGCCGCCTTACCTTTCGGCGCGGCTTTGGCGTTTTTCGGGGGCTTCTTGTCAACCTTCGGCGACGCGGGAGCCACGTTCTGCGGGATGCCCGCGGCGGCGAGGGCGGCGGGGTTGATACCCGCGACGCCCATCCCGGGGATCATACCCGCCGCGCCGAGGCCTGCGTTGGTGAGGGTTGGGGAAGGGGCGCGGGGGTCAGTGGAAAGTTGGTTGGTTTTTGGATAATTTTATCCGAATACCGGGGTGACGCCGAGCGCCGGAAAGTGGGCGGTCGCGGGCGCGTCGGGGTGCTCACCTGCGCCGGCGATGCCGGGTTGCATCGCGCCCATGCCCGCCATCGGGTTCATGAGGTTAGGGACCATCGCGGGCGCCACGGCCGGCTGCTGACCCTGCATAATCATCTTGCGCAGCAGGTCTATCGACGCGACGCGGGGAATCCCCGAGGCTGCAGCGTCTGTCCCGTTCGTCTCCGGCTGCGCCGCCTGCGCAGCCTGAGCGGCCGCCGCTTGCGCCATCAGATTACCCTGCGAGCCCACCTGAGCTATGTTGCTGAAGAACGTCTCGAACTCAGCCTGCGACGGCGTTCGCCCGAGCCGCCACAGGTTGCCCACCATGTCCTCCACGCTCGCGGTTCGTTCCATCGGCATGGTGAACTTTTCTCTCAATTGGCCAACGCCGGTCTTTTCGTTCCCGCCGGATACGCGCCACCTGGGAAGCTCCGAGTTTCCTGCGCGTCGCGGCTCGTCACTACCGCGCCTGGTGCGATGCGTCGACGTAAACGGCGCCCTCGAAACTGCGACGCGGGGTATCGAACCAGGGGTAAAAGCAACGTCTCCTGCCGGTCTCCTGCAAACCCGACTTGGCGGGGTGACCTTTACACGTCCGTCTGGATGCAGGTCTAAAAACTTTCGTGGACGAGGATCATCGTCAGCAAAAATGGGCGGGCCTGAGGCCATTCGTTTGGATTTTGTGCGTGAATCAGTCTTGGGTTTTTGGTAATTCACTCAATTCGAGTTCCCGGCATCGAGCCCACGCGGCGAGTAGTCAGCCGGTGACGCGGACCAATCGGCCAACGGTCGAAACAGCTGGTCGAAACCAAGCTCGATCTCGATGAACCGAGCTCCAGCGTGGCACGCCGAGCGTCGTCAGTGTGGAAGAGAGCGGCACCCACCGCACACGGACAGGATGTGGGCGACATCTTCTATCGAATCCTCGCGCGGGGCCGTCGCGTCCACGTCCCGCCGGTGCGACACGAGCGGACCCATCGTTCGTCGCGTTCCCCACGCGACGCGCGTCTGTGTCCACGCGCGACACCCTCGTCGGCACCGCACCACGCTCGCATCGTCCGATCGAGAGGACACTCTCAGCGCGTTGGACAGGCTCGTGCCGGGGATGTCCGCCGAGGAGGCCGCGCGCACGCCCCCGCCCCTCGTCGACGACGATGCCGACGCACCTGCCGCACCCGACGTCGTGTTGGGGGACGGGCGGGTCGTCCGGGAGGTGGTGGTGGAGCTGGAGCCACCAGACAACATCGCGGTGGCCAAGATCGCGGTGGCATCCGCGTCCACTCGGTGCGTGCAGATGACCGTGTCGCCCCCGATTGGCATCTCATTCGAAGAGAACACGACGAGCGGGGAGATTTTCATCGCGGAGATCGCGCCCGGGTCGAACGCGGACATCGTCGGGACGGCTAAGGTCGGGGACGTGCTGAGAGCGTGCAGCGCCATGGTGCCGGAGATGAAATACGGGCAAGGCGGCTTGCTGCTGGGCGGCAACGGGCGGCCGGGGTTCAGGCGCGTGCTGTACATGGTGCCCAACGGGGAAGAATACAGGGCTGACGGGGTATCGTTCGACCAGACCCTCGGCGCCGTGGTCAGCAACGCGAGGGCCGGGGACTTCGACGCGACGCTCGTGTTCGAGAGACGAATGAATCCGTCGTCCAATTAAAAAAGTAAGCTTAAGCTCATTCACCCCCACATAGAGGCGCCAAATCCACCGAGGAAGACGTCCTGAGCCACACGATCGCATCCTCGCTCCACCCGGTACCCCCCTTGCTCGGCCGCACCGCGCGCACGGGCTCGAGCACCTCCTCCATCTCGCACTTGAACCCCCCGATGACCGCCGCCCGCAGATCCACATCCTCCACGCACGACAACAACATCCGAGCGCTGCCGTAGAGCTCGCTGGTGGCGTTGAACGCGATGATCTCATCCCCGACGAGCTTGTTCATGTCATCGTCCAGCGCCTGCATCGCGTCTCCCACGAGGGACTCGGTGCATCGAAGACCCAGCAGCCGCTGCATGATGGCCAGCCTCTGACCGATGTCCTCCGTCGCCGCGGCGGGCGCGGCGAGTAAATCGTCGAGCTCGGCTTCGGCTAGCGCGCCCTCGCTCCCGCCGCTGGTGACGAACGCGTCCCATCGCGCTTCGACGCCGGCGAGGTGATCGGATCCCACGACCGCCACCACGGCGCCCGGGCCCGCGTCCGCCATGGCCGCCTCCTCCCGGATGGTGTGCGCCAAGATGGCGTCCCGTTCGTCGATGCAGATCTTCTCGAATTGGTCCCCGGGCGACGGCGGCGGGATCTTCGCCTGCGGGTGGTCCTCGGGAAGTAAGAGCCTGTAGTTCCGCGCGGACTGGTTGCCGAACGTTTCGTCGAGCTGCGCTAGCGTGGGGACGGACACGAGGCGCCGGTAGGTGACGTCCTTGGGCCTGTCGCCGAACACCAGCCTGGCGTCCACCGCAAACGCCGCCGCGTAAACCAACGCCTCCGCCGGGAGCTGCGTCTTCATCTGGGCCCAGAACGGGGATTTCTCCAAAGGTTTCTCCTCGAGCCTGAGCTGGTGCGCGACGCGGGTGATGAACGTGAGTTGTTCCTCGGCGGCCATTCCGCCCGGGTCTCCCATCATGTGAATCGCGGTGAAGAGCTCCTGGAAGTTGAAGCAGACGCCGCGGTGCGCCTGGTGCGATTTGCACAGGCCAGTCTCCACCACCACCGACCTGGGCTTGGAGGCGAGGATGTGTTCGGCCGCCTCGAAGTTGTTGGTCATGTGGCTCACGCCGAACAGGTGCACCTTGGCCATGCCCTCCTCGAAGGGCTTGAGGATCACGCCGGGCTCGCTGTCCACGACGTCCACGAATGCGACCGTCTGCTTGGCGACGCGCGATGCGGCGGCGGCGCGGCGGGGGCTCTGGCGGTCGCGGAACCGCGCGGGCGCGGCGGCGCGGGACCCGAAAGCACCGAGGGATCTCGCGGATGACATCGCGGATGCCATCACGTCTATTCGTCGGTCGTGCGACTCGCGCGACCGAAGTGCATTCAGCCCTATCCGTAAAACCCTCAAGTCGAGTCTGGTCGATGAAAAGTGAAAATGTAAAAGTTTCACTGCAAACTTCTCGCCTCGGCTACGTGCCTACTCCCCTAAAACCCTTTGCATGGCCTTCGCGAGGTACAACGATCGCCTCTTCTCCGGTGTGAGCCTCGCGAGCTCCGCCGCGTGCTCCGCCGCCCGTTCCGCCCGTAGATCCTTCGCCTGTTTGATCGCATCCAACCTGGTGAGCTCGGCGGCGAGTCGAGCCGCGGTGATGGGACCGACGACTACGGGACCCGAACCGTGCCTCGCCCTCCGCTCCTCCGGCAGCTCAGACTCGCCTCGTCTCAGCGCGTGTTTCCGTTGATCGCGCCTGTCCGCGATGGCCCTCGCGCGGCGCATCAGGGACGATAAAACCTTCGGCGTGACGCCCCGGGGATCCTTCCGCCGCCAATCCCGGGAGGACGTCTCCAATCCGAGCTTCCCATCGCCAGCCGCGAGCACGACGGTGGACCGCGAGGGCAGGCGCCATGAGTAGTCGTCTTCGATGGGTGCGTCGTGTGCGGTCACGATTGATTCGACCGTGCGCCCCGAGGCGTCTCGCGGCGGCGGGCTCGGGCTCGGCGACGGGACCTCGTCCTCGTCGTCGTCCCTCGGGGGGGAACTTTCCGGGGATGGCGTGCCTAGCGAGCGCAGCGGTTGCGACGCGGGGGACGTCGGCGGGTCCCTCGCGGGCGGCGACGGCGTGGACCGCGCGGCGGATACGTCGTCGTCATCGCCGTACTCCTCGAAGTCGTCTCCGTAGGTGTCATCGCGCGTCCCCGGGAGCTCCTCGCTGGGATCGGCCTCTTCCGCCGTGACAGATGCGACTGGCGTCTCGTCCACCTCTTCTGGGACGACGTCCTCCTCGTGGAACTCGTCGCTGTACGCCTCCTCCTCCGAGCGATCCTCGCCGCTGACTTCGTCCTCGACGACCGGTGAGGGCTCGGGCGGCGGGCCGACGATGAGGTCGGGGCGCATCGGTCCGTCGTCGCGCGGGACCTCATTCATCACAACTCTCGGAACTTCCTCCCCCTGGTCGCTCGTCGCATCCCCGCGGGAGGCGGCGACGTCCTCGGAAGCATCGACGTCGTGCTCGATGTCCACGGAGCCGCTGAGATCCTCGGGGAGCTCGACCTCGTCGGCGATGGACGACCCCGACGTGGACATGGTGCGCGAGCCGTAGAGTGGGTTCCGGAACCGAGTCAGCACAGAGTCGTGACCTTTCAGACGACTCCAAGGACAAAAAGCGAATGCGGCATTCTGAATCGCGCTGACCGGGTCGAACACGCGCGTGTTCGCGCTCGAGAGTCGCAGCCGCGATGTCGTCGAAGTTCAAACGATCATGGAGCACGCGCTCCACGATATCTAGCGACAGCTACTGGACCAAGATGTGCACCTACACGACGGTCAAGAAGGCGCAGATCATCGACCCCAAAATCGCGCTTTCACACAAGGCGGTAATGATAGGAATCACCGCGTGGATCCTCACCGGCGTTTTCCGGGACTTTAACTACGTCCTGTCCGAAACCCCGGGCACGAGCGTGAACCCCTACATCGACCAGTCCGGGTTCTACGACCAACAGACCGCGCTGCAGGCGGACCCGCCGTGGTACTGCAACAACGCAACAACCGATTACAACTTCAGCGCGACGTGGAGGTACGAGGACAACGACTGCATGTTCAACCTCACCTTGGCGGACGTCATGACAAAGACGGAGAGCGCGGTGTTCATCACCACGTACTTCCAGGACACCCCGTCCGACGCGACGAAAGCGGCCGCGGCGGGGCTCGGCGCCAAGAACTACTTCGTCCCCGGCGTCGACCAGATGATGCTCCACTTCGACCACTCGGTGATCACCTCGTGGGGAACCAAGGTGACAAACCCGAGTTTCGACATCTCAGCCTTTGGGTCCGATAGTACCTTACGGTCGTACACGAGGGGGACGGAGGTGGGGATCAAGCTCGAGGATCTCCTGGCGATGACGGGCGCGAACTTAGACGCCGAAAACGGAGAGCCGCTCTACCGCGTCACGGGACTCCACGTGCAGATGAGCATCCAGTACAGCAACATGCACGCCGGGGAGCCGTTCGAACCCGACGACGTGCGCGGCGAGGGTACGGTGCGGTACTCACCCGGGGTGTGGACCTCGCTCGGGCCGAAGATTGTGTACAAAACGGGAAACGACGGCGAACTACACAAGTTTCAGCGGTACCACTACGTCCTCCGCGTCTCGCTGGAGCAAGGCGGTTCCGTGGGCAAGTTCGACTTCATGACCTTGCTCGTGAACCTCGCCGTGGCGTCCGCGATGCTCGGCGTCGCGGTCACCGTCGTGGACACCGTCTCGGAGTCCTTGGTGGGCAACTTTGACGACATGAAGTACGACGACCGGAACGATTGGATGACGCTGGAGGCGCTCAAGGCGCACGCGTTGGAGCAGGGCATTTTGGACAAGTTCGCGCATGAGAGCGGGCTGGAGCTGCTGGAGGACGACGTGATGCGAGAACTCAAGGCGAGGGCCAAGGCGAAGCAGGATAAGACGAAGGAGGCGATTCGGAAGAGTGCGATGCTCGGCGCGGGGTTGGCCGCGGGTAAGAAGGCGTTCGTCGGCAAGGCGGCGGCGGCGGCGGTGTCGTCTAACGGTGGGAAGGCGGGCGTTAACGGGTTAGCGTCGGTGCGCGTGGCACCCGCGCCGATGCGGGGTAACATGTTCAGGCCGCCGGTGTCCAGGTCACCGTCGTCCATCGTGTCCAGGATGCTCGACGAGCAGCAGGCCATGGGAATGCAAGGTTCGGCCGAGCTGAGAAGGTTGGAAGACAGCGAGAGTGACCGCGAGAGGTGAGCGTTCGGGATGCGCGTCGCGGCTAGCTATCTACGTGTATTATAATGTTCTAAGCGCTATTGTTGACGATTCACGGGGCTAGCTGAGGTCATATCATGTTTATGATGGAGGGCATCGCGGCGAGGACCACGACGCAAAGAAGGCAGAGCGCCATTGGTATCCAGCTGTTGCGTTTGAGGTAGTCGCGCGCCGCGACGTATAACGACGGTTCCCCGCGCATTTGCAGCACCAGACCGTCGTGATGACAATCGGCGGTGTCATCGAACGACACTTGGCGCTTGGGTCTCTTGTCGACGAGCCTGCGTTCGCATCGAAAGTCGCGCCGCGTGAGTTCGTTACGGACGGAAAAGAGGGAAACAACGGGACAATGGGAAACGAGCAGTCTTGGCCGGTCCGCGCACCTCTCCTTGGACTTGTCGCTGTCCGCACGGACGAGCGCCGGCCTCAGCTCGGACGATGACATCATCGTCGTCGGAAGGACGTGCGAGGTCATCCCGCGATGAGACCCGCTCAGATTCACCCCCCGGCGCTTCGGAATGAGAATGTTGGCGACGCCACGTTCGAGGCTCGGGTTTCGGCACGGCTGGCGAGTTATTCCAGCATTCCATGGCGTCTCGGTCCGAGCGACGTGGCGCAGTGTATTCATCTGATGGCGCAGTGTATTCAGTCTAGAGTTTTGGAGGGTCTCGGGAGATTTGATGTAAACAAAACACAAAGTCACTATATTTGCCCATACGAGAATTAAATAAACTTTTGGGACTCTCCGGCTGCCCAACCGGTGTGGAACACTGTGGACCGCCTACGAGAAATTAGGCAGGTTCGACCGGGTTCTACACAATCTGATTTGCCGTTTTTCCCCCCTCTCGTCCTGAAACGACGCTGTCGGTTACGGCCTCCTCTCCTGTAGAACACTCGTCGCCGCGCGGCGCGGGCTTCGGTCACCCAAAATGGGGTGCCTGCAGTCCAAGCCCGGCCCATTGGCCGCGCCCGAGGCGTACCTGAAATCGCGGGGGAGCCCGGAAATCTCCGTATCGCAGAGCGACAGTCGCACCGGGTCGCTGCTCTCCGATCCGGAGACTGGGGTGTCGCCGCGGGCCAAATCGTGGACCACGTACGGGTTCCCGGAGGCGTGGCACAGGAGCCAGGATGGGAGCATAGAGACGAGGTTCATGCGGCTGAGGAACGAGAAGGGCGAGACGGTCATGCGGGTCGGCCGAAGGGGGCCGTCGTTCGACCCGCTCTACCACCTCATGCTGGACGACGGAGACTTCGCCGAGGTGCAGCACCAGGACAAGACCCAGGTGCGGACGCCCGACGGGACGCTACGAGCGTGCGTCGCGTTCCACATGTGCGTGGACATAGACATACACGAATCATTCCGCGCCAAAGGGATCGACGGCCCGGGGTACGTCGTCTACGGCACCACGCCGCACTTCAAGGGGCAGCCACCGACGGAGAATTACAACGGAGTCGTGCCGCTGTACGCGTGGGCCAAGTTGTGCGCGTCCACCTCGGGCAAGGGCGGTAAACACGACGTCGCCGTGTACACCGCGGAAGGGCACTTCTTCAACGCGACGCCATCCTTCGTGGTGAAGATGTGTGGGGAAGGGAGGGCCGCGGTGGAGGAATGCGGGACGGACGGAGAACACGGAGAGAAACCCGGCGTGATGCTCGTGCGCGACGGACACGAGTGGGTACACGACTCGGCGCACGGCTCGATGGAGGGTGATTCGGCCCGGGAAGATGCGGAAGAAGAAGAAGGTGGCGAGGACGATGACAAGCCGCGCGGGCACGGACAAAGTTTCGTGCTCGCGGGCGGCGCCGACGTAGCGTTCTTCGTGTGCGCTTACATCGGCGCGGCGAAGTTCAACCTGTTTCGAAAGTTGGCCGTCAGGAAGTGACGGCGGGTTCGGTGGAAAGCCGTGCCTTTCGCCCCGCGCGCGTGTACGATGAATCTTATGGAATCGTGATGTTAGATGCGTTCTTGTAAGTACGAAAGCGAGGTATGGTTCGACTCGTGTCGTCGTTTGATCAAATCAGTTGTAAATCTACGCGTTGTCGTCACTGGCGCGGCGGCTGCTGTTGCCGCTGCTGCTGCTGCTGCAGGTACTCCTGCGGGGGCATCATCCGCCCCATCTGATGTTGCCGTTGCAGCTCCCGGAGGTAATCCTGCGACCTCTCCGCGGGGCTCTTCGCCCTCGGGAGGCCAACCGCGCCGCCGCTCGCCGAGCGCTTCAATCCCTGCGCCGCAGGAGCCGGAGCAGCCGAGCCCACGTTCAGTCTGTGCGTCCCCGGCGGCATACCCCGGCTCTGCGTCCCGGTCACCGGCTGCTGCTGCTGCACCGGCTGCGCCTGCACCGGCTGCGCCTGCACCGGCTGCGCTCGATGCGTCATCTGCTGGTGCAACACGTGCTGGTATCGCTGCACGTCCGCGCCGCTGGGCTCGAGGCCCTTGGCGCGAAACTGCTGCCGCAAAGCGGCGAGCTGCTGCTGGCTCAGCTGGAAGCCCGGCGGCGACGAGGTCTCGCTCTTGTTCGTCAACCCGTCCATGGGCGACCCGCCCATGGACCCGCCGTCGCCCGACTTCACCCAGGTTGGCGTCGCGTCGACGATGCCCCTCGCGTCCCACGCCGCGCCTCCCCCGTCGCCGCCCGCGCCGTCGCCCGCGCCGCCGTTCCCCCGCTTCAAGACCTTCGCGAGCACCCTGCTGGGCTCCAGCGTTCCGTTCGCGGCGTACTCCCGGAGTCCCCGCAGCGTCGTCGCGCCCGTCGCCTCGACGCACCGCAAGACCGCCGCGTGCGTGCTCAGACCGCGGCTTCCTTCGCGCGGCGTCCTTCTTCGTGCACATCCACGACGATCCGCGGCGGCTCTCTCGTCCAGCGCGACGCGAATCTTGCGTCCGATGTCCATCACGTACCCGGCAGCCACCTCCGCGAGGGCCGTCGCCGTCGCCTCGTCGAACCCGGCGATGACGCACCCGCCCGGAGAGGCACCTACCGTGTCTTCTTTACCGCTGGTGGACGCGATCTCCGCCGCGGCTCTGCGCCACATGCGAAGAGCGTCGTTTTTGGTCACCGCCCTCGCGAAGAACTTGTCACCCCGCACAGCTGTGTCGGCACCCCCGTCGGCACCCACGTCGGCACCCCCGTCGGCACCCCCGTCGCCCGCCGCGTGCCCCGCGAACTCGTCCCATCCGCCGGGCAACGCGGGCACGACGGACGAAACGTCCCACCGCTCCGGGCAAAACCCGGGCGTCGACGACGCGGCGACGTAATCGCGCATACCCTCGGGCGTCCGCGCGGGCGGCGGCTTCACGCGCCCTTGATCCCCACCTCGATCCCTTCGCGCGGCGGCCACGCGCAGACGCGTCACCAGCGTGCGTTCCCTCCACTCGGCGTCGGTCGGATCGGTCCATCCGTCTTTGTTCGGCTCACACGTGTTTGTTCGGTGTCGCCGGAACGCGGCGACGGCGGCGTCCGTTGGATTGGATCCGAGTACGAAAGCCTCCGCCTTCTCCGCTGTCACCGCCCGCGTGTCTTCCACACGCTTTTCGATGTCTTCCGTTTGTTTCTTTCCCTGTTCGTGTCCGAACGGTGACGTCTCGCCCCCGCCGGATCCGCCCCCGCCGCTGTCCGCGCCCTCCGTCCCTCCCGGCGACGCCCGACTGGACGCGGGATCCCTCGCGCTCTCCGGGCTCTCCTTGCTGACGCCGTGGACACAGCCGTCGAGACTGGGAACGGGTGGCGGTGATGCGTGCCCCGGTGGTCCTTCTTGACGCGCGTCGTGGTGACCGGGCGGCGGATGCGTAGGTCCGCTCGGTTCGCCCATCGCGCGCGGCGGGCCCGTCGCGGCGGTTGCGGTTGTTTCCCTCCCGAGCAGGGCGTCGAGTGCTCCGGATGCGCGCGCGCGCTCCCAGTCCTCCTCGTCGTCCTCCGCGGTGTGATACACGTCCTCGCCTCGGGGTTCGAAGCCCGGGGTTTGGAGCGATGGGTCGTGAAGGATCGCGCGAACCCGGAGGCGCAGTCTCGCGAGCCGCGCGGGTGGCCACGCGCCGTCCACCGTCGATCCGCCCCGTGAGGTTCCATCCGTGGGGATGTCCGCGTCTTGATGCCCCGTCGCGACGAACGCGCGCCACGACGTGTGGGTCCGCAGGCGATCTCGGATCAGATCCAGCGCCTCACCCTCCCCCAACCATCGCGCCCATATTCCCGACGCCTCGAGCCCCGCCGCTCGCTCGTGAGACAGCGGCCCCGACATCCCGCCCGGCGGGAAACCCAGCCCGGAACCGCGCTCGCCACCGATTGATGCGGAAACGTGCCCGATGCCAGGTCAGCTCTCGCGATCGGGGCGGTCCAACCGCGGCGCGTGAACCGAGGGGTTCTCCGGGCGATCCGTACGCCTTCACGCGTGAGATCAACCCTCGGGACGCACCTCCGACACTAAGGGCCTCCTCTGCGCGACACCTCGCGCGCCTCCGAGCCCGGCAATGACGCCCACTTCTCCTCCTCGTCGTCACAAGGCCAATTTTGACGGATTTTGACACAAGCATCACGTGGGGGAATTTTTGTTGGTCGTCTGTCTCCTTTGGTGGCTTGGAATACGCACGCCGCTTGCACTACAATCTCTACTCTACCAGGTCCTGGGACATCCTAGACGGCACCCTGTGCTTCGCCATGATCCTCCCGTGCGCCCGCTCCGCCTCCTCCCTCGCAATCACCAGCACCCTGTCGTTGACAAAGTCCAGCCTGAGAAACTCGGGCGTAGTCTTCTCAATCTCCGCCTTCAGCTCCCTCAAACTGCTCACACACTTCCCGTTCACCGCCCGCACCTCCAGGTCGTGCATCCCCTGGTACCCCGCGTTAACCTCGTCCGCCAGCACCTGGGACAAGATCACAACCTCCTGCCCAGCACTCGTGGGGTGGTCGTTGAGAGCGCGGTCCACCAGCTTCCGCGGCGCCGCGTTGAACCAGTCGTCGCCAAACTCTTGCAGGTGCGGCTGCGTCAGGGGTGAGAACACCAGCCCGGCGTAGACGTAGTAGGACGGCAGCCTGTCGTACTGGTGCACGGGCACGAGGGGCGCGCGGGGGTTGACGGGGAACGACACGGAGATCGCCTCCGAGTGATGAAGACTCGGCGAAGTTCCGTCTTCGTCGCTTTCATCACCCGCCTCAGTCTCAGTCGCGCCCTTCTTTCCGTTTCTTCGCCTGATCTTCATCTCCACGGTCTCCCCGGGGCGTTTCAGCGAGATGATGTAGTCGAACGCCACGCGCTCCCACCCCCGGAAGCTCACCGTGCCGTCGTTCGCCACCTTGTTTCCGTCGACTTCCATGAGCACGTCGTCTTTTTGCAACCGACCCGCCGCGGGACCCAGCTCCAACACCTCGGTGAGCAGCACCCCGGTCTCGTCACCACCCATCCCGAGGTACTCGCGCATCGCGGGGTTATCCGTGGGCTGGCACTTGATCCCGAGCGAGCAAAACCCCGCGTGGTGAATAGCCTTCTCCTCCGCCTTCTCCTCGACGGGGACGGACGTCTGCCCTGGCCTGGTCCGCGGCCTCGGCATGTGCGTCGCCGCCGTCTTCCAGTCATCCTCGACATCCTCCAGGAACCTGCGTATGATGGGCGTGGGTATGACGTACCCGATGTTGTCCGCGTTGGCCAGGTTCTGGAACGCGAGTCCCACCACGGAGCCGTCGGAGCCCAGCGCGGGTCCGCCTGTAAACAAAACACATCGTCAGACTAGTTACCCATACAGGAGATTAAAATAAACTTACCCGAGTTGCCCGGGTTGATGGCGGCGTCGAGTTGTATGGCGAGTAACTGCGCGGCGCCGTGTGCGTAGTTGGTGAGCTCGATCCTGGACACCACTCCGGAGGTTATGGAGAGGTTATCGCCACCCTGGGGGAACCCGACGACGGTGACTTGGTCCTGGAGGTGCGGTACGTCCCCCAAGGAGAGGGGCGTGGGGGGATGGGGTGTGTCCGCGCCCTCCGCCCAGAACGAACGGTCGTCGACGGCGAGGACGGCGAGGTCGCACGCGTGCCCGACGGCGTGGACCCGTGCCCTGTGTTTCACGCTGCTGCCGTGCCTGCGGACCTGCACGAAGGTCTGATCGGCGACGACGTGCGCGTTGGTGAGGATGCCGACCCCGCCGGGAACGGGCGCCGTGACGACCACGCCGCTGCCGGAGGTCTCCCGCTGGGGCTTGTTCTGCCAGGGCTGGAAGTAGTTCGGGGACGAGTGCACCGTGAATACCTTGACGACGCTTTGAAGGAGGTGCTCGTCGTCGGCAGCCACCGCGGCGCCCGCGGTGGCGTGCGCCCGCCGCGAGGTCACAAACAATCGACGATGAGCGGCGGTGGCGGTCGACGCGGCGAGCGACGCCGCCGCGCCTTCCGATGCGGGCGTGGAGGCACGAGCGTTGATCGCGCCCGATGCGGCGAGCCTTCGCGCATGCCGCAGGAGGGTCGCCATCTGTCTCTCCCCACCGGTCTGCGCTGTCGTCTTGTGACCAGCACCGGCTAGGTCAGCGCGAAACGTCGTACACTATCGTAACTTTCTCAGATTTCATCGACGTGGCAATGACGACGTCACACCAACTGAGCGCGAGGCTGGCGAAGATGGCGTCACCGAGCCCACTGCGGAGCCTGGCGAGGTACGCCAACAGTATAGGGGATTGGGGGATTCGGTACAACGTCGAGAAGATTCTCCAGGTGGTACCGTGGGTCGCGCAGAAGATCACGGAGATGGAGCACGAGGCCGGCACGCCCTTCTTCAACTTCACCAAGTTCCCGCAGAAGGAGCTCCTCGAGTACGCCGCGACGACGCCGATGTGCGGCCAGATGCTCTTCGCGGGCGAGGCCATGGCGCCCGCGATATCCACCGCGCCGAGGTTCGGGCCGAAGAAGGACGGCAACGACATGGTCATGCTGATGGTGAGGCAGCTCCGGTATCCGGAATTCGGGGAGAACCAGCACAACGGCATGGTGTGGATAATGCCCAGGCGCGCGCACGTGGGAGACGTGGTGGCGTTTCGGGATCCCGACGCGCTCACCACGGGCGGAGGGTTGATGGTCCGCCGCGTCGCCGCGCTGGAGGACGCCACGCTCGAGTCCAGCGACCCCGAGACGCCGGACCTCATCGTCCCGAAGGAACACGCGTGGGTCGTGGCCGACGCCGACGAAGACAGCCACAGGGACAGCAGAACATTCGGACCGGTGGACCTGCGGCGGGTCGTGGGGCGGGTCGTGTACGCGGTGCGGTCGGCGACGGACCACGGGGTGGTGCACAACAGCGCGGAGGCGAGGTGGGTGGACGATCCGGTGGTGCGGGTGGAGCTCGACGTCGAGCAACTGGCGAAAGATCTTACTCGGGCAAAGACCGGCGCGGCCGCCGACGAGGAGGACACGGACGAAGGCGGCGAGGGTTGAGAGAGGCGAGGGTTGAGAGAGGCGAATCCGTATCTGTGCGATGTATTAGTAATGTTATGGCAGTGTCGCATTAGTAGACTACTCATGAGAACATGTCTACGTCCTCCTTGGGCGCGGGCGGCTCCCCCGGCTTCGCGTCTTTGTCGAGCTCGTAAATCTGTAGGTACGTCTCCGTCAACACAACCTGCTGGGGAAGAACCTCCTTCACGGTGAGGTCCTCGGTGTCGTACCAGTTCCCATCCGCCTTGTGCCACACCGCAGCTCGGTACGCGCCGCTCTCGGGCTTACCCTCGTGCGTCACGTTGGCCACCAGGTTGTACTTGCACGGGACGTCGCGGCCATCCGGGAGCTTCGGCACCGGGACGTGGTCCGACAGCTGCAGGTTCTTGACCGGGAACGTGACGATCGTCGGGTTCTTCTCCACGAAGAAGTTGTTCTTGGTGAACCGTTTGTGGTGCACGATGAGGTATTTGGGCAGCCGCGCGAGTTTGTACCGCTTACGCCGCGGCTCAGGCCGGAGCACCTCGTGCTCCGTCTCGCCGTCGAATTTTCGCAATATTTGAAACAGCGGAACCTGCGGGATGGTGTTCTTCTCCATCGCATCCTGGAACAGCGGCGCCGCGGGGAGATCGAGGGATAGCATGAAGAACGGCATGCGAACCGGCGGGTCGTCCTGGTACGCCACCCCCGCGTTGGTCACCTCCAACTCACCCTGGAAACATCGGCTCACGACGCTGGCGCCGCCGCGCTTCTTCCCGCTGAGGTCCGCGTTGAGCGTGTTGAGCAGCCACGACAAAAACTCGACGGGATCGGACTGCTTATCGATCGCGAATCGCCGGTTCGACGCCGCGAGCACCGCCTGCATGAACTCGTGCGGGGAAACCTGACCTTTGAAGTTTCGAGAGTTCCAAATCTTTCGAGTCAACTCGCCGAAACGCCTGGCCAACGGCGACGTCGTCAGGGATGAACCTCCCACCGCCCCACCCACAGCCCCACCCCCGCCGAGCTCCCTCTGCGCCAGGAAGAAATCACGAACCGGACCCACGCGCATCACCGACTGCAACACGACGTTGACGTAATCCGTCGCCTTGAGGTTGTTCAGACCAACAGCGCCCGTGAGGTAGTCCGTCCCGTCCAGACCCGCGGACCACAACCTCCGATCGTCAACCTCCGCGATCTGACCTTGCGTGAACTTCGGGTTCAGCACGTGCCGAATGTCGTCCAGCGACGCGTCCACGACCTCGTACATGTCCGGCAAACAGTACACCCGACCGGTGTCCAGGTTCATGAACACGTGATGCGTCGCTTCCAACGCGTGCGTGTACGCGTGCGTGGACGGCCCGCGGCCTTGGAAATACTTCCCACACACCAAACACGCGTACACGTTGTGCGGCGACAACGAGACGCCGCAGCACTTCTCAAAGTCAAAGTCGAGCAGCGACCGGTTGACGGTGTCGAGGTACGGGCATTCGCGCGACGCCCGGGCCGCTCGTTCCCTTCGCTCCGCCGCCAGCTGCGTCGCATCCTTCGGCGCGTCGTCCGCGTCCGTCTCGGGTTCGTTCTCGAGCTCCGCGGCGAGCGCCGCGGCGGCTGCGGCGCGGGCCTCGGACATCATGACGGGCGCCGGTCGCGGCTGCGGCCGGGCCGGCATCTTAGCGTCGTCATCCCTAACAACGCGCGGTGACGGGGCGGGCGGCGGCGATGGATCCGGCTCGGGTGCGGCTCGGGGCGGCGGCGATGGCTCGGGTACCTCCGCCGGGGGCGGTGCCGGGGCGGGTTCCGGCACCGGCTCGGGTTCCTCGGGCGGCGGTCCAGAGTCTCGTTTCGCCCGCTTTCCCCTCGCGGGCGACGCCGCGGGCTCGGAGGGCGCTGACGCGGGCTCGGAGGGCTCGGAATCGCGCTTGCGCTTCCCACCCTTGTCGCCCGACGCGCGCGGGGACTTGCGCTCGGGCGACGGCTCGCGCGTGGACGTCCGAGGGGACTTCCCGTCCTCGTCCCCGGCGCCCTTCGATTGCCTCGGGCTCTTGGACGTCGGAGGGGATTTCGGGGATCCCGGACCAGCCTTGTTCTCGGCGTCGACGGCGCTCTGGAGGCGAGCGACGAGGTCGGCCTTCAGGCCGGCGACGTCCAGGCCGCGCTTCTTGAGCGCGTCCTTGAGCTTCGCCACCGTGAGCTTAGAGAGGTCGTCCGGCAACGCTGGCGCCATCGTGCCTTTGGGTGTGCGTGGCACGCAACGGACAGCAGCTTTTCAGCCGAGTCATCACCGCGTCTGGATAAAAAGAGGGTTTCCCAATCGCCGACACACTCCGCTCGCGCGCCGCGAACGCACCGTTTTCCCACGGCGAGCATGGCGAAGGATAAGCCCCCGAGTCGAGGGCCCAAGATCCCGGACGACGTGAACGCCCCGTCGTCCGGCGGCAAGCGCAAGCCGTCCGCCAAGGGGAGGAAAACCAAGACAAAGTCGCAACAAAAACGCGGAGGGCTCGATCCCATCGTGTGCATCGGCATCGGCGCGGCGCTGGTGCCCTTGGTGCAACGGGTCATCCGGATGATTAAGAACAAGCGGGGCGGCGGCGACGACGGCGACGGAGGCAAACGAAGCGCGTTCAGCTTCGGGGGCAAGAAGGGGAAGAAGGGGAAGGCGAAGGGCGGCGGGAAGGGCGCGGCGGGCGGCGGGGAGGGAGGCATCCGCAAGCCGCCCGGCGCCGCGAGCCCCAGCGGCGGACCCCGCACCGGCAAGATGGCCAACAACAAAAAGGCCAAGGCCAAGTCCAAGGAGCGAAAGGAACGGCAACGGACGGAGGCGGAGGCGGAGAAGCACAGGCCGGGACAACTCCCGAAGGTTGGAGACGTGCTGCCAAACGGGAAGGTTGTCGTGAAGGAGGGTAACAACATACCGAAGGACGAGGACATCGTAGGCGGCGAGGCGGGCAAGACGTTCACCACGACGTCACACGTCAAGGTGCCCACGTGGTACGCCAAGGTCCGGGAGGAACGCGGCAACGACTGACGGGATCGAATCGCATGTAAACGCCAAAACTAATTTTCACTCTTCGCTCTTCGCTCCCTCTCCACTCGCCGCGCGTATCGCTAGCCCTCGGGCGGCGGACCGAGGTCGGGGTTCCACCTCGGAGCTCCGCCGGTACCCGGCCACCCAGGTGGACCCCGCGGACCCCCGATACCCACCCCGCCGGGACCCGGGACGGGATAAAATCCGTCGGGGACGCCGCCGAAGTCAACGTCCGGATCGATGATCTCGGGCGGACCGCGGCCGGGCGCGAACCTCGGGTCACCCTCGAAGAACCCGCCGACGACCGGCACCGTAGGACCCATGGGACCCATGCCTGGAACCGGTCCGTGTGGGGGGTCGAACCGCGCGCCGGGCGGGCGGCGCGGCGGGTACCGGCGGAACGGATTACCGTCCAGGTTCAAGTCGCCGCCTCCCTCACCGCCCCTACCGGCTTCTCCACCGCCGCTCGCCTTCCCAGACTCGCCCCCAGCCGCCGCGGAAGACGTACCGGTCTTCGCACGCTCGCCCTCGTCGTCCCCTTGCGCCTCGTCTTCTTTGTTTGGCGGGGTGATGGGATCGATGAGGGATGCACGCGTCGCGGCGACGAGGTCGGCGACGTTTGCGAGCGCGAGGGATGGATCCGCGGCGAGTGTCACCTCGTCCGCGTCCTTCGCGTGTGTCGCCAACGGAAACTCCGCGCTCGCCAGCGTTTCCGACCGCACGCCGTCCTCGGTGCGCACGGCGTGAACCATCAGGGTGTTTCCCACGTGCATGGCTTTGAGTATCGCGCCCGAGTATCGCCCTCGTCTCGGTTTGCCCCCGAGGTTGTCGTAGTCGCCGAGTGCGCAGTACTTGAACGCGTACTCGTCCTCCATGTCGTTCCACCCGAGATGCGGGTCCGGTCTGCGCTTGGGCAGGCCGTCGTCAGGTTCCTCCTCCTTCGTTTGGAACATCATCGGGTCCACGTTGTCGCCCGCGGCGAGCAGGACGTACCCTTCGGCCATGAAGGTGCAGTGCACCGCGAACATGACGGCGTCGCGCGGGGTTCTGCAGATGATGCGCGCCGCCCGCATGACCGCGAGAACCGCCGGTGGGGTCGCCATCGGTCGCGATACGGGTTCCGTGAGCGGCCGCCCGTCCCGCCGCGCGGCGACTCTGGCGAGAGCGCGAGTTGACATTCCTCTCTCGGTCCGAGCAAACTTGAACTCGTTTTATACGGGGGGTTTAACTCAAGGATTGACGGTCAAAACACGCTGTATGAGCAAATAGATAGACAGGGTCGAGCCTGACCACAGCTCACTGCTGAGGCTGGCAAGTTCCTGCTCCTTCGGCTACGGATTATCTCACAGCTCCGCGCGCGAAGGCAGGTCGCCGCGCCTCGCACACGCGCGAAGGACCAGTCCGGCACGGGAGAATCGCCCACGCCGCGCCACCACCACCGAGGAGGAATCGAGACAGCGGACGTACCCTCGGAGGGACGGGTGTGACCGAAGGGAAGAGAGGATTTGGAACGGGTGAAAAAAAAGGATGGGAGTCATCGGAGACAACCCGCAGTTCCCCGTGGTGGATCGCGCGCCCACGTTCGGTACCGTAGGTAAGTGCACACACACGAGCTCGATCACACCGAGCGCGCGTGACTCGCCCCACCCCGGGCGATCACGACCGACGACCGCGGCCCCGTCCCCTCTCGATCGTGACAAAAAACCCTTGATGACCACCACCCGCACCGCCGGCCGTCTGACCGCGTTTTCCCCCAACCCACACCCTTCGCCGCAGTGGGCAACTTCAACGCGACGGACTACCGCGATTGGGCCACGTGGACCGCAGTGTCATTTCCCGTGGGCTGGATGTCGGGCTCCATGTCCGGCCCCGGCATCAGGGTCCCCGCCATGTACTGCTCGGGGTTGATCGGCGGGCTCGCCGGGTTCATGTGGGCGTATCAGAGCTCGGGTGGAAGATTGATGGGATTCCTCCCAAACGAAGCCGAGGTCAGGAGCTCGGGGCGATGAACACCCGATGGACCGTCATAGTTTTTAACCATGTAACTTTGCAACACGTATAAGAGTCTACGAGCCACACCCGAGAGCGCCGCCCACACATCCGGGCGACGTCTCCACCAAAGAATCACGCGACGATCAGATCATGTTTCGCAACCTTACAGCAAAAAACATCAATCAATCAATCTCAACCGCCTCAAAGCCGCCCGGTGTCCACGCCGATGGACCGCTTGAGCAACTCGTACGTCATGTACGTGATGCTCACCCCGGGCACCACCTTGGCGTACTCCGGTATGATCCCCCGGTAGAACCCCGACAGCCCCTCCGCCTTGAAGACGTCTTTGAACACGCGAACGAACCCGTGGCCCCGGTCCTGCGCGCATCGCATCTGCAACCGCCTTCTCACCAAGTCCAGCGGGTACGTCGCCGTCGCGCTGACCACCGCGCTGGTGCTGCCGCACGCCAGCGACACCATCGCGGGCGGCATCCGCTCCCCGAGCTCGTGCTCCTTCGCCAGCTTGGACAAGGTTTCGTACGCGGCGAAGTTGATGGCGAGGTTGGGACCGATCTGCGCGAGCGTCGGGGCTAAGCCGCGGTACAGCCCCCGGGGTCCTTCTTTGCTCCCGATGACCCATAAGGCGTGTATCAGGCCGTCGTAGTGCTTCACGGTGGTCTGCGCCGCGAGCCGTGTTCGCACGAGGTCGAGCGGGTAGGTGCACGTGCACGCGATCATCCCCGCGGAGCCGCCCGCGACGAGGCGCCTGGCGACGTCCCAGCCGAGGCCCTTCTGCCCTTCGCGCCCGGCTCGCGCGTTCTTGTCGCCGCTCTGTTTCGTATCGCCGTCCTTCTGTACGAAGGCACCCTCGCCCTCGAGGAAGTCCATGATGTTCTCGTAGAGGTAAAAGTTGATGGAGGAGTACGGCAGGCGCTGGATGACCGTCACCATGTTCCCCTTCCAAAGCGCTCGGACCCCTTCCTCTCGAACGATCTTTCCCAGCGCCGGGACGATGCCAACCTTGGCGGTTCCCGCCCACCCCGCCACGGCGCCCGTGCTCTGGAGCTGCCTTAAGATCGTGATGCGCGCGAGGGGCGCGGTGCACGTCTTGCTGAACGCGCCCGCCACGCCGCCGCACATCAGCAGCTTCGTCGTCTCCGGTATGGCGTACAGGGGCGCGGCGAGCCACGGGATCGTGCCGGAGGTGGACGCGTTGCCGTCCGTCTTCCTCCACCACGCGGGCGGGGGCGGGGCGCTCTCGGTGCCCGGCGGGGCGGGCCCACCGCGTTCAGCCTGATTCGATGGAAACGGCGATGGGGATGAATACGGGTCAGTGTTCACGCGCGTGGGACGTGGAGTTGGGGCGTGTACGGGACGACTTAGATCCATGATGTCGCCGAGGAAAAAGAGACGACGCGGGAGGGACGGAGGGGCGCACCATCGCCAGGTAGATCGCCGTCCGCTCGATCCACGCGCCCTCCCGCGAGACTCTCGATGAGCGAAAGGCGTTTCGCTGCGTACGCGTCGACTCCAAGGGCGATCACGCGGCGTGTTGTGGCGGCGGGCAAGTGCGCGCCAAAACCGACAACTTAAAAAAAAAACAGAGTTGTTATCGATGCCAAGTGGATGACACTGAATCAGTTCCGAGATGGCTTCGCTGGTAGCGCTGGCAACGATCCTCGCGCTCTGTACGGTGACCGGCGCGAATGCCGTCGTCGAGAGGACGCACGTGCCACTGGAGAAGAACGTGCAGGGTCTGATACAGGCGGGATACCCGAGGGAGCGAGCCGAGGAGGCGCTCCGCGCCGTGGGGAACGAAAACTGCTGCGAGAAACAGATTCACTGGTTGTTCGAGCAGAACAAGAAGAGGGCGGTGGAGGACAAGAATAACCCGAAGCAGATGAGCTCCGAGTGTCACAAGAGGGACGCCACGGACTATGACGGGTACGCGGTGAAGTGGGGAAGCGCCAACATCCAGGATTCGTGGGAGGCGTGCTGCGAGAGCTGCAAAAACTACGAACCAGAACCCCCTCACAACTACAAGTGCAACGTCTGGGTGTTCTGCCCTGAGAAGGACGGATGCTTCGCGCCCGCGGCGGGCGATTTCGTCCACGGCCAGTGCTGGCTCAAGTTCCAGGAGGACCCGGCCAACCCGCACGTCAACATGCGCGGCGAATACTCGGCGGAGTACCGGAAAACTCACCCGTCGGCGCCAAAGTCGGTGCAGTGGATCGCCGGCTCAATCGTTGAAGAGGGTGCCACGGTGACCAACGGCACGTGGTCCAGCCGGAGCCACTGGAGATAGACATCAATGGAGACTCGAGCTTACGTTAGCACTAGATTGATTGTTCAAAGGCTATTGATCGCACCCTCCGGGTCCTCGCGGTGCATCATCAGGTGTCCCTGCAGTCCCGCCATGGACGTCGCCGCCTCGGATCCGTCGGGGTGCAAGTCCCACATCGACCGAACCGCGTTGTCCGCGAACCGCTCCGCGAGCCGATCGAGCGACTCGCGGTCCATGGGCGGCGGCGCGCCACCGAACGCGACTTGCCTCTTCTTCGGCGAGGACCTCGCGCTGTCGTCATCGCGTCCCTTCTCGGCGGATGGATGGGTCGAACGATTCCGCGCCGGCGCCCCGTAAAAGAAGTGTCGGAAAAGCGCCGCGGCTTGCGCCCTGTCCGGCGCGCCGAAGCTCACGCGCATGTCGATCCGGCCCGGTCGGACCAGCGCGGGTTCAAGCGATGTCGCGCGGTGGCATGTCATGAACAGCAGCCGCCCGTCCACGGCGCCGACGCCGTCGAGGGCGTTGAGGAGCCCGGGGAGCGTGAGCAGCGACGCCGATCCCCCGTCGGTACTCTCCCTTCTCGGGGACCCGGGCGTGGACGGCTCCCTCCCGGTCCTGGATCCCACCGCCGCGCCCCTCGCGGCGTCCACGTCCTCGAGTAACACGACCGCTCGCCTCGACGTCGCGGCGAGCAGCCGCTGGAACGCCTCGTCGTCGAGCCCTGCGCCCGTCAGTCGAAGCTGGTAAATCGGCAGACGAAGCTCGCCGGCGATCGCGCACACCAAACTCGTCTTGCCGCTCCCCGGCGCGCCGTGCAGCAGGTACCCGCGGCGGTACGGTATACCGCGCTCGGCGTACCATCGCTCTAAACCCAAAAACGCTCTCGCGTCGTCCAGCACGCCTCGTGCCTCGTCACTCTTGAGGATCACCGAGGAAATAGGCCGAGAGGGTTTTATCCCTGCGTCGATCCACTCCGGCCGACTCCACGCGTGTTTACCGTCCCCACGACCGCTCGACCGAACCACCGCGGACGGCAGGTACACCCTGGTGAACCTACGCGCGGTACCCCGGCCGAGTTCGTGCCCGATCGCGAGGATACGACGCACGGTCTCCTCGCCGCGGTCTCCTCCGCCCAGGACTCTGAGCCGAACGGCGCCTCCGTTGACCCCGTTGTCGCCGCCGCCGCTGTTATTCATCGCCTCCCAGCCGAACGCGGAGGCGTGCGCGAGACCGGCGTTGCCGCGCGTGCCCGAGAGGAGCTGGTTGTACCACGAGCCCCTCGCGCCGCCGCCTCCCATCGCGCCGAGTCCCATGCCGGCGTCGGTCGACATGCCGGCGCCGCCCTCGTTCATCGTTCCCCGGCCGGCTCCGCCGTGTCCCACCCACACGAGCGATCCGCCCACGCGCACGCACAGCGACTGGCCCGCGAGCAGCATCGGGACGGTGTGTAGCCCGAGCTCCAGGGGATCCTCCGGGTCGTCCGGCGCGGACGACGGCGCGTGCGAGTCGGCGACGGCGGATGGGGCGAGCGGGGTTCCGACCGGATTGACGACGAGTCTCCGAGACGCGCGTCGCACGGCTGGCTGGTCGTACACCCATCGCAGCGCCGCGAAGTACTGCGGGGTGCCGCTCGGTATCTCGTACGTGACGAACATCCTGTCGTGCGCGACGGTTCGGATCCATCGCCAGAGCCGCCACGCTGCACCCACGAGCGTGGACGCCACCGCCAAAGCGATGCTTCCGCCGATGAGATCGTTGTTCATGGTGGCCACCAGCTGGTGCTTCACCTGCGTCCACAGTGATGCCAAGGCGGCGAGGAGCGCGGCGTAGTGGCTCACGCCCACCGCGCACGTGCCCGCATCGACGCAGGCCTCAACCAGCCGCTTCACCATCGCCGCGCCTCGTCGAATGAATGCAGCTGTGTAAAATGCGATTAGGGCACGTGAACGCGAGTCACAAATTGAAAGCGCACAGGCGTAACAACGGGGTGGGGCCATGAGGTTGGCGGCGGGTTTGCTGGCGATCGCCTCGCTGATCGCCGCGGTGGACGGTCAGATGAACCTGTACGATCCAAACGACGACGCGCTCGACCACGTCCAGCCGAATAAGCCGCACGCGGACGCGCTTCGCCAGCTGCGCCGAAGTCTCCCGAGCGACCCGCACGGGATGATGCGCTGGTGGGAGGGCGACGAGCCGTGCAAGATGCCGTGGCGGGGTATACGGTGCGAGGGCGGGAACGGCGTGACGCACATCGACATGAATAACAGGGGGCTGGGCGGGTTCATCGACCCGGCGATAGGGCTGATAGATACCCTGAGAGAGATCAACCTAGGCAACAACTTCATCAGCAACAACATCCCGGGCGAGGCCATAGCCAATCTCACAAAGCTGGAAGTCCTGAACGTGCACAACAACAGGCTCAACGGGTTCATACCCCCGAGCCTGGGTAACTCCACGTCGCTGGTGCACATCGGACTATCGAGGAACCTGATGGTGGGGCCGATACCGAAGGAGCTCGGAAAGATACAGACGCTCGTGTCGCTGGACCTCAACATGAACTTCCTGAACGGGACGATACCGGTGGAGCTGGGCGACTGCATCTACCTGGCGGAGCTGAACCTGGGTAAGAACCGTCTGACCGGGGAGATACCGCCGGGGCTGATACCGGAGGGCAGGGTGAGCAAGCTGGTGACGCTGCGGCTGAACGGTAACATGTTGGAGAACCAGGTGCCCGCGACTTGGGGGTCTCAGCTCAGGTACATGCAGATCCTGGATCTCAGCAGGAACTGGCTCATCGGGGACGTGCCGCCGGCGCTGGCGGATATTCCGAACCTGAGGGAGCTGTGGCTGAGCCACAACACGTGGATGCGCGGTGAGACGCCGTCGGTGTTGACCAATAAGGGGCTCCAGGTGCTGGTCCGGTGAGAAAATAATTTGGCAGCCAAAAAGGAAGTCGAAGCGTCGGGAGGACGAAAGTAGCGAGTAGTTGTAGCGAGTTAATAACTCGAGGTTCATCAAAACTGTGATTGGAGATCACGTCGTCCGAGTGTTGGACCTGACGAGCCTCGGTTTCGCCACCGACGATGACTCAGCGGGCGTCGAGCCACGACTTTGGCAAAGCAACGACGTCACGTCCTATCCGAGTTAATAACCAAACGAACGTCGCGCGCGTGCCGGCGCCCTCGCTCCGGCACATCCTCCACGCGCGACCGATAGTCCATGGCATCGCCCCCGGGCGCGTCCAGATCATTCCCCGGCGGGTGGACCGGCGCGCGCCTCGTCGCCAGTCACCCCAACCACCGCCGCGAGAACTACGTGCTTCGCGCTGTCCCACGAAACCCAGCCCCACCGGCCGCGTTCCTTCCTCCCGTCCCCGTCGCTTCCACCCGCACGTCCGGAATGAGCGCGCGCGCGATGCAGGTCGTATCGGGCGTGTGCAAGCGCATCGGGAGCTATCTGCGACGCGCCCAGGACGTCGGCGACCGCGGCGCGCGCGCGCTGCGCCGCGGTTTCACCTGCCTCCTCCCGGGTTCTCGGGAGACGGGACGCGCGGGTCCGAGGCTCAGAGCCCAGGGGAACATGTTCACGTGGCGCGGCGCGCGCGGCGCCGACGCCGACGTACCGATCGACTTCAGCATGGACGCGTGGCGATCGTCGATACATCGCGACCCGCTCGGCGAGCTCACGCCCACCGAGCGACTCAGTATCCGCAGCAGGGAGTCGCGGTGGCACACCGAGGTGACCTTCCGCAACGCCACCGACGGAAAAGCCCGGCTGTTCTGGCTAAACTACTGGGGCGAAGAAGTGCGGTACAAGACGCTGGAGCCCGGCCAAGCACACACGCAGCAGACGTTCGAGACCCACCCGTGGACGTTTGCGACGGTGGCTGACGACGACGACGAGGGCGACGAGACGAGAAGGCTCGTGGTGGCATCGGGCCCGGTGTTCTGGCCGAGAAGGAGCGCCGAGGAAGTCGAAGCGGACGAGGTGGACGGAGGACGCGCGGCGCTTCGAAGGAGGCGCGAGCGCGAGAGGGACGCGGGTGTACCGCACGATCCAAAGAGAATATACGCGATCGAGACGCCGGCGTCGACTCCGTGGACTCGCGACTCGCACGTCGCCGAGTTTCCCGTTTTTTTCAGGCTCGCGTGCAGGGAACTGCTGCTCTCGCACGCGCGACTTCGCGCCGCGGACGAAGTCACCACCGACACCGCAGACGACGACGACAAGGATGAGCACGATACACGCGGGTTGGGCGAGATAATCGAGCTCGGACCGGCGGGTCCCGAGGATGACCTGGATGGCGACGGCGACTGGCTCGAGGGCGGCGGGCGCGGCGAGCGAGAGCCGCGCGGGACGACGCTCGGGGACCTTCCCGCGGATGTCATCGGTCACATCATCAAGCTGGCCGCGCCGATCGTGCCCGCGTACGGGGAGATTCGGTCACCGTCGGTGCTGGTGGACGTACCGCCGTCGCAGGGACCCGGGCCAGTGTTTGGCTGAGTCGCGCAAGTTTCGGACAGCTCTTCGTTTGTCTCATGCATCACGTTGGAGGTATCCCTCAACACTTATTGAGAAGTGCAGGTTATCCATTCGATCGGGCACATGAAGTCTATGTCATCATCTTCATGTGTATTTTCTTGACTTTCTGGACACGAGTGGATAACCTGCTCTTCTGACGCGGACGACGTGATGCGAACTCTTCCTTACTTCAGACAAACGAAGAGCTCTCGGAAACTTTCGCGATAGGTCTTGTACGATAAAGCGCACAAACTACGTCACTACTTCGCTCGACTCGCGAATCAGAACGGGGCGGTGAACGGATCGTCGTGGTCGATCTCCTCCCCGTCTGCATCGCCCTCCTCCTCGTCTTCCTCGTCGTCGTGCGGCAGGTTCTCCCTGTTGTCGTATCGCCAGAACCCGGTGTGATCGCAAAGAATCTCAACCACCGTCCCGGCGCACCCGCACCGCGCGAGGTCCTCCAGCGTGATCCGACCAGCCTCCGCGGGCTTGACCATGTCGAAGATCTCGTCCTGCACGTCCAGCATGTTGAGGTCGTAGTTGTCTGGGTCCGCCGTCCACGTCTCGTGGATGGACTTTAGAAACGTCCAAATCTCTGTATTGGTCAGCGCCCCGGTCCTGTTCACGTCGAGGACGCGGAAGAAATACGCCAGGCTGGCGGGATGCCCCTTATCACTCCACGCCAGCACAAAGTCCAGGAACGCGTGAAAGTCCATCTCCGACTCCAACGCCTTGCGACGCTTCTCCATCGACTTCGCCACGAAAGGTTCGACGTTTGCCGCCGCCGGTTTAAGCCTCTCCGAGCGTACCCGCCTGGCGCCCGATAGCCCCTTCAGCGAGTGCTCCTCGAACAGCCTGTCCACGAACATGTCCGTGAGCCCCTGCGCGGTGCACCCCAACGCCTCGTTCCGTGAATCCACCGTGTACCGCTTAAACTCCGCTTTGCTCAGCGTCCCGTTCATGTCGAGGTCCAGATCCAGAAACGACTTGTACACCCTCTGCGCGGATACGAGCGAGAACCAGTTCTTCTGTAACGCCGGGTCGTCCTCACGCGCGGCGTGCAGCTCGTTAAAGTCGGAGAGCGCGTCGCTGCACAGCAACGCGCTGATCCGAGCCTTACCCCGGCGCCTCGGATCGTCGAAGAACATGAACCGCCTCGTCGCTATGCGCCGGTACTGGTTGGCGAATCCCATCGGGAGCGACTGAAGCGCGCTCATGGTGGTCACCGACCGGCCGACGAACGCCTCGAGCTCGTCCTCGGTGAGCCACCCGTCCGCGTCAGCGTCGTGGCACCCGAGGTTGATCCTCGACTGCGTCAGCGCGACGTGTCGGACCACGAACTCCATGAACGTTCGCCCGCTGATGCGACCGTGCGCGTCGCGGGCGAACCTCGCGAAGGTCTTCGCGGTGAAGTAGTGCGACACGCGCGACGCGCCGTCGGTGTCCGGGTTCGAGCGTTCGAGCGCCTGGGCGAACTCGTCGCGAACGAGGCACAGTTCCTCGTGCGTGATCCTGGACTCCGCCTCCGCCGCGGCGGCTTCCGTCGGCGACGCCGGCTGATGCTCCGCGGGTCTGCGCGCGATGACGTCCGTGATGCGTCCCCACAGGTCCTCGAGCTCGTCATCCTCCAACAGCCCGCGCTCCTTGTACTGCAGCGCGACGCGGTGCGCGGTGGCCCTCAGCTCCGCCGCGAGGAAGCCGACGTCCCGCTTCGGGGTGAAGAAGGTCGGGATGCGCGATGCTGTGGACGGCGCGGGTCCCTCGGCGGACGCTGAGGACGCGGCGCGCGCGGCGAGGAGGGCGGCGGTCTCCTTCTGAACCTGCTCCTCGAGCTCGTGCGGGGTCATGCGCGGGGGATCTCTGGGCTGCGCGCGAGCGCCGGATCTGCCCCCCCGAGCCGTTGATGAACTTCCGGGTGCCGAGCCGGGGGCATTGGAGAACGCGGATACGAGGTGCGCCGCCCACGGCGCGGCGTTCAGCGCCTCCGACGACAGGTGTACCTTCGTCGACATCGACCGAGTTGAACGGTCCCGGGATACGATGACGTGCTCGCCGGTGTGCGCTCGTACGTCGTCGTGCGCACGATGAGTCGAACTCGGACTGGACGATGTGGTTCCCCTCGCGAGAAACGGCCGAAAACTTGGGCCGAAAAACTCACCGTGGATGGGGGGTTCAGTACTGCCGCAGTACGGGCTAAAATTGTTGCGACCTGTCCACAGCGCGACAGTCTCAAAAAACTGCAAAATTGTTCAGACGGATCTGAAGTTTGGTGTTACACTCAATCTGCCGGAGCGTCGTCGCCGCAGCCTTTGGCGCACGCACGTCGCGCCTCGGACCGCCGTCGGGCAAACACACGAACTTCGAGTGTCCGAGAGCGGTCATGGAGGCGAGCATGCACAAGGGCGCCAAGGCCGACCCCGAGTCGCTGTCCAGCCCGGGGCGGTGCCCCCCATCGAAGAAACCTCTCAGCACGGGGAAGTACCTGAAGGACGACCCGGGATGGCTGGGCCCGTTCAACTCCATGGTGTGGCAGTTCCCCAACAGCGTGCTGTACATCACGCTCGTGATCGGTCTTTGCGTGTTTTACGGCCTGAGGCAGAACGGATACAACACCGCGCCCTTCCTCGGCGCGGCGGTCGTGGAGGTGCTGCTGAGCACGGACAACATCTGTCTGTTCCATCAGATCTTCGACCACTTCAGGGTGCCCCGCGAGATGAGGCCCGGCCTCCTGTTCGCCGGAACCCCGTTCATGGTGCTCATCCGCGGTTTGTTGTTCTTCGCGCTGAAGGGCATCTACGATTACCTCAAGCCGCTGATGCTGGTGCTCGGCGCGTTTTGCATGTGGCAGGGCGCTTACGTCTTGTACCAGACGATCATCGGCGAAGAAGAGGAGGACGAGGACCCGGCCAACTCGACGATCGTGAAGTGGGGCAAGGGATGCTTCGGGGGTCGCATGGTGGACAAGTACCACGGCTCCGCCATCTGGGTGTACGTCGAGGGGATCGCGAAGATCACGCCGATGCTCCTGGTCATCGTCGTCATCGAGCTCACCGACGTGGCGTTTTGCATCGACGGGGTGTCCACGATCTTCATGGTGGACCACGTGCACGTGTCCACCCTGTTCTTCGGTGACATCGTGGCGGCGTGCGTCGTCAGGGCGCTGTACCCGCAGCTCGCGGGCACCGTCGAGCTCTTCCCAGACCTCAACTACTCCGTCGCGTGCGTCCTCGTGCTCGTCGGCGTGGACATGTGCTCGGGGGTGTTTGGCCACGATTTCCCCCCCGGGTTCCTCGCGCTCGCCATGGCGGTGCTCTTCACGCTCGGTATGGCGTCATCGGTGATGCGCGGCGTGTGCAGGAAGGAGGAGGCCAAGGCGGTGGAGGAGACCAAGGCGCTCCTCGGGGACTCCAAATACGGCGCCACCGAAGAAAAATAATTGGCGGACAATAATTCGCGAGCATTGTGTACTTATACTACGCGGGTAGTGGGTGAAATCATCCCGTTCCCCCGGCTGTGCATCCATACCAGCGGCCTCGTGCCCTTTGGAACTGTGTACGGCACGACTTGATGACTAATATTAGGACTAGACTTTTATTATACCTGAAGGTAGCGTTGATTTCTATGGCTCGGCGGCGCGCCCTCACCACCAGTTTCCGTCGTGCGGCTTGGTCTCCTCCATGAACACCTTCGCGAAGAGCATCGCGTTGCCCGAACCGTCGGAGCCGTCGTAGAAGATCCGCATCGACGGGCTCAGTCGATCGCGCCGGCGGAGCTCGGCGAGCCTCTTAAGCCGCCGCGTCAGCTCGCACTCCGCGGTGAGAAGGCACGGCTCCCTCACGACAACCGCGCCGACGTCGACGGCTGGAAACTCATTCGCCAGCGCCGCCATCTCACCCGCGATCTCCCCCGCGTGCCTCAGCAGTATCCCCGGCTGGCCCTCCACGATCGTACTCACGTCCCCGACGTTCGTAAGGGTCCAACGCAGGGACACGAACCGCGACACTACGGTTTTGATGGGCAGCCTGTTTAAAAAACACGACGTCATACGAATTGCCCATACGATAAGTAAAATAAACTCACTTGACGACGTCTGGGGACTTCCACATCATCTGCGCGACGTCCATGCCCGGGAACACGGTCTGCAGCCGGTCCAGCCTGTGGCCTAGGATGTCGGGATTGCGGTAGAGGCTCCGGCCGGCAACCTCCGACGCGAGCGTCGCGCCCATGCGTACCAGCCGTTCCCTGTACGCCTGTTCGCGGACCCTGTTAAGAAAACACGATGTCATACTAATTGCCCATACGAAAGTAAAAGTAAACGTACCCTCGGCTGCGCCAAAACTCGTCCAATCGGTGATCCTCGGAGTCGGGTTCGTACCTCGACGCGGCGCACACGTCCCCTTGCTGCGACACGAGCTCGCTGAAGTTGCGTCCGCCGCCGCCGAACCACTCGAACGATTCCACGTTGCCGTCCACGAGGTTGTCGAGCATCGCGAGGTCGGCTTCGGCCTCGTCGGCCTTGTCGGTCTTCCTCTCCAGCTTCTTCGCGTTCTTGAAGAGCTGGGACGTCGTGGTGAATCCCAGGCGTCGCGACCGCGCCTCCGGATCCTCCGGGTCTGAAGTATCGCCGATATCCCCGGAGGACTCGTGCCATGCACGGCGGGGGATCGTCGCGCAGCGCCCGGGGCGAGACGTGGATGCCCCGCGGCCGCTCTCGGCGCGGCTCGACGGGCCAACCCTTCCAGTCAGCAGCATCGCTGTCCGGATATCCGGGCGGGGTGCCGCGGTATGCATGCTTCCCTGCCTGTCCTAATCCCTCACGGGGACATCACTCGGCGTCCTTATTCGCGTTCCAGCCTTACTCTACACGAACGAGTCTCCCTCGCGCGCCTTCCCACACTGGCGAGCGGCGTCCGTCCGAGTCACCGAAATACTGATTCGGAAGTGACGCGACTTCTCGAGGGAACTGAAGTTTCACAGGTTTGCTAAGTCAAATGCAATACACCTTCTACGCCTCGCTATACCCGCGCCACACCGCCCTGAACTCCTCCCTGTAGCTGCTAAGCCTCGCCTTGAGGTTAGGACTCCTGAGCGACGCGTGACCGAGGGTTCCGACGGAGAACATCCCGAGCGCCCACAGCACCGTGCTCACCGCCCGCGAGCTCCGCAGCATGAAAAACGACAGCACGCACAGAAACGCCACCACGTGCGAGCGCTGAAACCCGCAGATGTGCACAACCTTCGACCTGCCGTACGGACGACTCGGTGCCCTGTTGACGATCGGAGAAGGGAGACGGGGTCAGGCGCCGGTGTGTCGAAAGAGGGGAGAGACGTATGAAGACATAGACAGAAGACGCTTGAAAACCAAAAGACGAATTCGTGAAGGACGTCGGGTACTCACGCCGCCACGTTCGCGTTCCTGCGCATCCACGCCGCCGTCGGTGGATGATACTTCCGCACCGTCCTCGTGATCTTCTCGCTCATCGTCTGCGCGAAGCTGTCGTTCGCGCACAGCAGCGACAGGCACGACATCGCGCACGCTATGAGCGCAAACGGGTTGCGGAAAAAGGCGAAGATGAAGCTCAGGACGAGTAAAGCGAAGTAGTTGGCGCGGTAGTAGTAGATGTTGCACTTCAGCCTGGAGGTGAGCTTGCCCTGCGACTTTGGCGGGGTGAACCTGGCGAAAAATTCCGTCAAGGGGCGCGGGCGCATGTTCCAGTCCACCTGCGAGGGAGGCGGAGCGGGTGGGATTTGTCCATCAGTCACGGGGCTTTGGGTACGTTTCGGCGTCCCGGGCGCGTCGGCCGGGTGCGTTGGGCAGGGTCGCGGCGCGGGAATCGACGCGTCACGAGTCCAAGGATACGCACCTCACGCAGCGCGTCCATGAGCTCCCCCGGGGTGACATTAGCCCAGTCCATCTCGGGCGTCTCCCCTCGGCGAATTCCCAAATTCTCACGAGGGTGCCCTTCCAGCACGTTTCGACCTCGGGACCGAGATCTGGCGAGGACGGAGTTGATTCCGCTCCTTCGGCGCGTACGGTCGACGTGAACGATTCGCGTCGATGCCGGTGACGTGTCCGTGCAGAGGACAGGCGATGCAGCCTGCTCTGGGCAGAGTGGCGACGCCCGCGAGTCGCGACTCTCGAGGCAACAATACCGACCTGCCAACGGAAACATTTGACTGAGAGTGGATTTTAACTGATGAGAATCTCATCAAGTCGTCTGAACTATGCTACGTGCTACGCTACATCTACCGGTGGCCCTCCCACCAAACGGGCCTAACTCGCATCCGCATCCACCCTCGTTGTCAGCGCCCGAAGCTCCGATTGGACCTCCGCGACCCGCGCGCACAGCTGTACGCACCGAGTGAACGAAGCCTCCGCCGACCGCATCTCACGCGTGGGAAAACCGCCAAACCAGTGTATGGGCTTTCGGGGTCCCATGCTGCGCCTGAGCGCCGCGTAGTCTACGGGCGGCGGTGACTCGTCGCCGCCAGTCTCGGCGCCGTGCGTGTTCTCGGGTTTGACCTCCACGAGCTGGTCCCTCAGTCCCAGAGCCTCCATCCTCTCCAAAAACTTTTCGTGGTTGCTCTTCACCTTTGGCAGTCGACGCCTCAGCCCGTCGTCGTCGACGACGTCCTTGACCCTCTTGGGCTCCATCTCGGGTTCGGGTTCGGGCTCGGGAGGTATCTCGACCACGTCAAACGCGTACGTCGTGGACCGGGGCACCGAAGCGCCGGAGACATCGTCGATCGAGCGCGGTGTCGCGCGTATCCTCGTCGTCGCCCGCATCGAGTTCAGGTTGTACTGCAACTCGGACACCGCGTGCGGGCCGCGCGCGTACCTCTGCCTGGAGAACTGGAACGTGCCCTCGCGGATCTTATCGCCGAGCGCGAGCTTGAGCTGGACGAGCTCCTCGGTCAGCTCGAGCGCGCGCACCAGGTCGCGCTCCGCGCGCACCTTGCCCTCCACCCCCATCGGTGCTCGCCAGTCTGGCGAGAAAAATTATTCCTCTCGGCAACCCTCTCGGAACGCGTGAAGGAACATGCGGAAAGTCTCTTCGCTCGGCCAGAGGGTCGCGGCGCGCGACGGGAGGAGGAATTGACTTTAGGGGCGAATGGAGCACGTTCGATCGGGTCTGCGGCTGGTATCGCACGCCGCGGTCGGCGTCGGCGCCGGCTCGCTCGCGGCGGTCTCCACGGTGCTCCCGTCCACCGGGGGCGCCATCGACCTCATCGCGGTCAAGCAGAAGGACGGCAGCCTCAAGTGCTCGCCCTTCTACGTCAGGTTCGGCAAGTACCAGGGGCTGATCCGCGGGCGGGAGAAGGTGGTGACGGTGACGGTGAACGGCGTGCTGATGGACTTCACCATGCGGCTGGGCAGGAGCGGCGAGGCGTTCTTCGTGGTGTACGACCCCGACAACCCCGAGGCGTGGGTGACGGCGAATGGGAGCGAGTCGGAAGGGGACACCGACGACGACGACCCGGAGGTGGGCTCCGCGCTGGATCCGCGGCACCCCGTCGCGGCGCACGCGACGCCGGGATCTCGCTCCTCACCCGGGGAGTCGGATGAGGAGACGACGCACCCGTACCTCCGATCGCAGGCGTCCGTGCGACGCCGCCTCGCCGTCGCTTCCGAAGGAGGCGACGGGACCGAGGCGAGATCCGGGATCCCGGAAGAAAACGAAGACGAAAGCACCCCGGTGGCGACGCTCGACGACCTCAAGCACCTCGCCGAGTCGCGAGGCACGCCGAACCAGACCCTGGACGAGCTACGCGAGGTCGCCACGGCGCTCGAGGCGGAGGAACGATCCAACGAGAACGGCGCGACGTCCTCCTCCGCCGGCACCGGAGCCGGAGAGTCAAAGAACGGGAGTCAAAGACTGGGTCAAAGACAACCGGAGAAGCCCAAGATCCCGAGCCTCGGCTCGTCCCCGGCGAAGGATAATGGATGGGGCTGGCTCGGGTGGAGAGGGGCGGGTCAAGCCAAGGGGGGTCTCGGGACGGCGTCGACGACGCCTATGGGCAAACAGTCAACGACGCCGGCTGGCTCGGTTTCCGTGGCGGCTGCGACGATGCGCACGGGGTCAGTCGCCGACCCGTCCACGCCCCGGTCGGTCGCATCATCCGCGTCCACCGCGAGCGAGGCTGCGCCGACCACGCGCGTGAGCTCACGGCCGGACCTCTTGGTCGCTGGGGACGATACGGGCGTCGGTGGGATCGCGGTGCCGCCGTACGACCGGGGGTACCTGTCGGAGGCGGAGGCGGAGGTGGCGCTGACTGGTCAACTCCCGGAGCGGACGAGGGCGGGACGACGACCCAAGGGGCGGAGCGAACCCCCGGCGGTGACGACCGCGACGGTATCCATCGCATCGTCACCCGCGCATCCTCCGCGTGGGATCGACGGTGAGGTCAAGCGGGCGAGACGAACGTCGGAAGGGTCCGTGACCGGCGGCGGCGAGATGGATACCGAGGCTGTCCCGAGGATGGATACCGATACGACGACGGGAACGTCCTCCGGTGAGGAACGGGAGAAGGAGGCGGCCGCGCTGATCTCGCGGCTTACACTCGAGGACCTCAATACGCAATCGCACGTCACTTTACCGCGGCTCGAGCTATCGTTGTGCGGCGGGAACCTGGCGGAGTTTGACGAACACGCCGTCGAGCCCGGTCTCTTCGCCGCGGACCCGGCGGCCATCACCACCCACCCAAAGCTCGCGGTCAGGCCGTGGAGGCCGCCCGGGATGGAGGCCGCGCCCGCGCTCCCGTGGGCGGCGGCGATGCCTCACCTGTTGGGGCACATGGCCTTCGGGACGCCTCTGCCGACGAGCTACCTCCCGAGCCTCCCGCTCGGCGCGGGCGGGGCGCGGGCCTCGACCCCGGCGAAGATCCCGCGCGAAGCTACGGCGGCGATACACGCGTTCGACGGTGAGCCGAGGGCGGCAGGCGTGAGCGTGGCCAACGGTGGGTCCCCGGTGCCGAGGCGACCGCGGCGCAAGTTCCGCAAGAGCGTGACACTGGACCCGGACAAGGTGGCGCAGCTCGGATTACGACCCGGCAAGAACGTCATAGCCTTTTCGTTCTCGAGCAGGGTATGGGGCCGGCAGGAGGTCCAGGCGCACGCGTACCTTTGGGATTGGAACGCTAAGATCGTGGTGTCCGACGTGGACGGCACCATCACCAAGAGCGACCTGCGCGGGCACGTCGCGGCGATGGTGGGTAAAGACTGGAACCACGAGGGCGTCGCGCAGCTGTACAACAACATTCGCGACAACGGCTACCAGCTCATGTTCCTCTCGTCCAGGGCCATCTCGCACTCCAAAGGAACCCGGCGGTACTTGGAGAAGCTCACGCAGGATGGCGAGACGCTGACGCAAGGGCCGGTGATGCTCGCGCCGGATCCGCTGTCCACGGCGCTGTACCGGGAAGTCGTCGTTCGCCGTCCTCAGGAGTTTAAGATGCGCTGCCTGAAGACCATACGCGACCTCTTCCCGCCCGATTGGAACCCGTTCTACGCTGGGTTCGGGAACAGGGAGACGGACACGGTATCCTACGCGCACGTCGGCGTCCCACCCGGACGGAACTTCACCATCAACCCCAAATCCGAGGTTGTCGCCGAGACCACCAGGCACACCAAGACGTACTCGCTGGCGGGTATTAACCGGCTGGTGTACGAGGTGTTCCCGCCGGTGGCCAGGCACAGGCGGACGCGGTCGGGTGCGGCGGACCTGACGCACTGCGATACGTTCGCGGACTCGAACTACTGGGGCAAAGGGTTCCTGAACATCGACGAGATCGAGTTGCCTTGATGATTTTTGTGTTTGGCCCGCCGGGCAACCAAACACCAAACGCCAAACATTTTTTGAGTAGTCTTAGCTTTAAACGACGAGCGCCGCGTACACACGCGCGCGTACACACGAGCACGGTCGATACGCGCGCGAGTGAGAGCCATGGGATCCTTGCTTCCCGGCTGGGACCAGCCCTCGCCGACCTCGCCGCCTCCTCCCAAGTTCAACTGGTCCGTGGACCGCGCTGGAAAGAGCAGGAGTTCCCTCGACGTCGAGGTGGACGGGCGACCGCACGACGAGCCCGACGAGGTGCGCCGCGCCAGGTCCGAGGAGATCGACAGGTCCGAGGAGATCAAGCGCCGGTCGTGGGACTGGTGGGGGCATACGCCGTCCTCGTTCCTGAACGATCCCTTGCGACCCGAGCCTCCCGCTGAGACGAAAGGAAAGACGAAGCGCAAGAGCTCGTCCACTTACACTCCACAGCACTTGGCGCCTCACGACCTTCACGTCGACGAGCCCGCCGTGGGGTGGACGTTCAAGCCCGCGGGCCCCGACGGATTCGAGCATCCGAAGAGCAAGAAGGGCGGATGAAGAGAGGGAGGATCGTGACGTAGGGACGAACCACGGATAGCACACCACACCCTGTGAGTAACAACGACCACGAAACATCTCGCCAGTCACGACACCGCCCAGCAGCATTTCGCGCCATCTGAAGAGCCCCTGCAGTTTGTTGCGTTAGGGCACAGAACGACGCGCGCGACCATGGCCGAGATCCGCAACCGCGCCAACGGGGCGACCCGCGATCTCGACGCCGCGCGGGCGGCGTACGATACCGGCGACATCGACGCCTCGAGGGCCGCGCACGAGGCCAAGATTCACAGCGACGAGCATCACGCCGGGTGAGTTTTTTAACGCAATTCTCAGATCCCGGATATGTTTGGCTAACCCGACCCCGCCCCCTTATCCCGACTCTGTAACAGGGATGCCGGTAAGTACGTCAAGAGCCTGGTGTTCGGTGGCCTCGACGGCATCATAACCACGTTCGCGGTCGTCGCCGCGTCCGTGGGCGGCAACCTGAGCAGCGACGTCATCCTGCTCATGGGCTTCGCCAACCTCATCGCGGACGGCCTCTCGATGGGCTTCGGGGACTACCTCTCGTCGCAGGCCGAGGTGGACTACACGAAGGCGGAGCACACACGGGAGAAGTGGGAGCTGGATAACTACCCCGAAGGTGAGAAGCGCGAGATGGTGGAGCTTTACATGAAGAGGGGCATGACGGAGGAGGACGCCGTGTCCGTCATCGACGTGATGGCAAAGTACAAAAACTTTTTCCTCGACGTGATGATGGTCGAGGAGCTCGGGCTGATGCCCCCGGACGAGGACGACCAGCCCTGGAAGAACGGCGTGGTGACGTTCGTCGCATTTGTGTTCTTCGGGTTCATCCCCTTGCTGTCGTACGTCACGGCCAACGCGACGGGCGCGAGCGATTCGGTCAACTTCATCGTCGCGTGCATCCTGACGGGCGTCACCATGTTCCTGCTGGGCGCCGCCAAGGCGAAGTTCACCAACCAGAGCATGCTTCGCTCGGCGCTGTTGATGCTGCTCAACGGTGGGATGGCGGCGGTGGCGGCGTACCTGGTGTCGTGGGGCATCGCCAGCGCCATGGGCGGCGTGAAGGAAACCGCGTAGGTTTCGCGGCGATTCTTTGTAAAAAACGGTCTCTTCATCCCGCTTCGTCTTTCCGCTATACTAGTGCTATCTACCTAAGGCGCCGGGCTGAGTCGACCCGGGATGTACGCGTATTCAGGCCGTTCGTACCGCGGGATCCTACTGGGCGAGCGGAGGTACGCGTCAATCGCGGGGATACCCGCGACTCTTTGTAAAAACTCCCCGCATCGAGGAAGGTTGAACCGGTCTGCGAAATCCGGCACCGAGTCCTCCTCGCCCAGGTCCCACAAAGTGTCCAGCAGCGCCAAGTCGACGTACGTCAGGTCCGCCCCGACCAAGTACGGCGTTTTATTCGTCTCCAGGATCTCCTCGAACACACGCAAGGCTTGAAGCGAGCGTTTGGCCACGCTGAGGGTGTTTACTCTGTGCGTGTCGTGAAACCTGCCGCAGTTCACCACGTCGTCCTCGGTGGCGTCTTTCAGCGCCTTGGCGCTGTATAACTCCCCCGCGTGCGTCAGCCCGTTGTTGCGGACAGTGTGCCAGTACTGCGAGAACAGCTCGTCCACCCTGGCGCGCGTGAGTGAATCGGATCCGCCGAGATTTAGTTCGTCTGCGAGGTACCGAGTCACCGCCGTCTCGTGCGTTAAGTCGGTGCCTTGGCCGTCGATGTCTATGAGCGCCGGGGTCTTGCCGAAGTTCATCGTGGACTTAACCTCCGGTTCGTATCGGAGGTACCCGACAACCTCGAACGCGTACGGCACGTCGGCGTACGCGAGCATCAGTCGTATCACCTCCGCCCTGTTTCGCATCGGCATGTACGAGAGCCAGTACTCGACGTCGTCCACGTGTTCGGCGCCGTTGCACAGGACCACGCCCCGCGTGGAGCTCCGCCACAGCGTCTCGTTCGCGTAGAGGTCCTCCCTGAGCTCGTCGGGACTCAGCAGTGGGAGGTTCACGTTTCGCTTGGACCCGAGACGGGTGCTGCGTCTGCTGGTGCTGCGATGTCCGTCGTCGGTCGATGGACGTGGACGTGTTCTGTTGGACCATCTCCTGTAAGATGGGGTTCGTGCGCGACGAGTTTCGAGATGTGAATGTACCCTACTCGAAGTCGACGTCGCCGGATGCGTCGCGCACCGCATGGATCCGTGGACACCGGCGCGTATCGAGGTGCCTCGGTGTCGGGTCCGGACGTGATGGCTGTCGGGTTTTGGTCGGTTGCTCATCAGGACGTCCGACCATATTTTCAAAAATTAGACCGTCGTTCCTGGGTTCTTCGTCGTCGCTTTTTGGATCAGCCTGCGATTCGGGGGTGACAAGAATTGAGGATCTGGCTTTTCGACATCATTCTGTATGTAGCCTCAGTTACACATGGTCGAAACGGTCAATCCCAACTCTGTAGACTCCCCCCGATTCAACTCCGAGCTGCTGTCTACTTCACCCGCGAACACGTCCTGTGCGCGTCATTCTTACACTCGTTTGTGACAATGACTGCTATCCCCTGCGCCCCCACCGTCCGCGCGACCGCCGCGCCCAAGGTTGCCATCCGCCGCACCAACGTGCGCGCGGCCGCCACCGGCATCCGCACCCAGTTCGGTGCCGTCAAGGGCTTCGCCCCCGTCGGGTGAGTAGAACGTCCGGCGAGGCCGATGACGTATTGCACGCTGTTTTCTCCCCATTTTCCGCACGTTGGACGCGGGCGCGATGCCGCCCTCACGACGCGCGTGGGCCTCGGGTTGGATGCGGAGAGACGATCAGCGATCGATTCAGGACCTGTGCGTTCGCGATGACGCGCCGCATCGCCGCGTTTCACGTCGCGACACCACATGCGGGCGCGTTATCCGGCGGGCGCCACGTCCCGAATTTAGGGCTCAAAGGGCACCGGTGCCAGTCTGGAAGCGGATAGGGGTGAAAGGGGGCCTCAAGCGCGAGGACGAGAGGCGCCCGCGCGCGACCGATCCGCGCGTATCCGACGCGCGCTTCGGTCCGTGTCGAACCCACGTCTCTCGAGGAGTGTTCCCCGCGCGTGGGCGCGAGACGATCGCGGTCCTCCGCGTCGCGCGCCCCGCGGCACCCCCCGTGATCACCCACGATCTTTGCCCGGGAGAAATATCTCCGTCCACTTGTCACGTGTCAAATTCCAAATCTCACGCGCTCACCTCGCTGACCTTCCCATCCCCCTCCCCCCCGCCGTACACAGTGTCTCCGCCCCCAAGGCGCGCGGCAACCTCCAGGTCGTCGCCAGTGTCACCAAGAAGCCCGACCTCTCCGACCCCGTCCTCCGCGCCAAGCTCGCGAAGGGCATGGGCCACAACTACTACGGCGAACCCGCGTGGCCCAACGACCTCCTCTACATCTTCCCGGTTGTGATCCTCGGTACCATCGCGCTCTGCACCGGCCTCGCGGTCATGGAGCCCACCATGCTCGGTGAGCCCGCGGACCCCTTCGCCACCCCCCTCGAGATTCTCCCCGAGTGGTACTTCTTCCCCACCTTCAACGCGCTTCGCGTGATCCCGAACAAGCTCCTCGGCGTGCTCTCCATGGCCGCGGTGCCCGTCGGTCTCATCACCGTGCCCTTCCTGGAGTCCATCAACAAGTTCCAGAACCCCTTCCGCCGCCCCGTGGCCACCTCCGTCTTCCTCATCGGCACCTTCTACGCCATCTGGATGGGCATCGGCGCCACCATGCCCATCGACAAGGCCATCACCCTTGGCGTCTTCTAAACTGCTTTTTTTATTCTTACAAGCTGTTTCTTTGGCGGGGACGCGCTTGGGCGCCAGGCATGGCGTGAGCGCGTTTTGTACGTGGGTGCGGTGAGCTTTGGTTCTGTTCGATTTAGCGATTGAGAATTGTGGAATGCAGAGCTCAGATTGATTTCTTTTACTAACTCCCGTCGCGTCGAACCCGCCCGCCTCCCCGCATAGTTGTAGCCTCACCTCGAACTTGTCGCCTCGAACCGTCGAACGTCACCTCGCCCTCCCGACGCGGCTCGGAGTCACACGACCCCGCGCGCACGCCGTGACGACACCCAGGCATGTCCCGCACGTGGTTCGGATGCCTCTCACGGGCGCCCCGCAAGAGCGAGCGCGACGTCGCGGCGCAGGCCCCGGGCGAGCCCGCCGCGAGGCGGAGCGAGCGAGGCGACCTCACGAGCGTGTTTGACGAAAAGTGGCACGAGCCCGTCGAGCGCTCGCTCGACGCGAGCTTCACCGCGCCCGTCCTGCGTCTCTCGGAGGCACGTACGGAGGGCGAGCGCGACCTCGACAAGCTCTTCATCGTCACCTGGAACGTTCAGCTGCTGCCCGGGGTCCTCCCAGGCTGCGCGGGCTCGGTCAGGCACCTGGTGGCCAGGGCTGAGCAGATAGCGGAGCGCATACTGGACCTCGAGCCGTGGCCGGACGTCGTCGTGCTGCAGGAGGTGTGGCACCCGCACGCGCGATCCGAGCTTCGATGCAGGCTCCTGTGCAGGTACCAGCACGTCCACGCGCCGGGGCGCAACAGCGGCCTGCTGATCCTCTCGAGGTACCAAAGCCTACACCTCGAGCACCGCTTTCACAAGTTCGAAGCCTCGCAGGGCGTCGAAGGGTACGCGTTCAGGAAAGGCATCTCGGCCACCGCCATACGCCTCCGCGAGAAGGACGACGTGCAGGGCAAGGTCAAGGGCATCGGGTACAGGGTCGAGCCCAAGACACGGTGTTTCCTCCTCTTCAACGCGCACACGCAGTCGGACTTTTGGCGAAGCGGCGCCCGGACTCGAGCGGCGCAGTTCGAAGAAGCCGCCGAGTTCATCCACGAGACTGTCGAGAACTTTGGGTACCTTGACATACGACGCGTGATCATGTGCGGGGACCTGAACGTCGAGTCCGGGACGTGCGAGTGCGCGGCGGCGATGCAGACGCTGAGCGGACCGAGGGACTTGCTCAACTGGAACGCGGGCGCCGAGCGGGTCTGGGCGCCCACGTTTCCGATAGGGCGGTGGGGGTACTCGCCGTGCGATGACTCGCGGTGCAGGTACGAACCCCTCGAGCCGCTCAAGCGCCTCGACTACGTCCTCGACGTCACCCACACGGACCTGGTCAAGAAGGCTAGGGAGATGACCCAGGAAGAGAACGACTTTGCGCCGTTTGAGGACGGGGTGAGCCACGCCAGGGTGCTCACGCGGGGCCTGACGCAGCACCGCGACGGCACGCCGCTCAGCGACCACGCCCCGGTGCTGGCCATGATCGCGTTCACGTGATGTGGTCGTGTCGATAGTCTACTTGTTGTTTCTGCTAGGATGTTTTCTATGTCGAGTCACTTTGCCCCTTTGCGCCGACGTCGACCTCGACGCCGTCTAAATCGATTGGCGAAGTCGGCGAGTGATGCCCGACTCCGTTGGTCGCCCCTCCGTCCGCCGCGGACATCATCCCCGCGAGGTACCGCCTGTCCAGCAGCGCGCCCTTCGACGTGTGTATCACCGGCGGCCGGCCTTTACCTACCCCGGACTCCGACTCGCGCCTCGCGCGTTCTCGAAGCCGCCTGGCGTTTTCCCGTTCCTCCTCGAGGATGGCGCTGAACATGAGCCGCTCCTCGACGAGCTTGCCCTCCGCCTCCTTGACGCACGCGCGGAGCCGGGAGATCTCCGCCTCCGCCGCGGTCATACCCCGGGCGGCGCGCGAGCCCCCGCCGACGGACCCGCGCGCGCCCACGCCGTGCCCACCCCCCGCGGAGGAGGCGCGCCCGTCGCCTCCGACGAACGAGAACGGCGGTGGGATGCCGTGGACGCCGGGCATCGACGAGTACGACGCGGACGATGCGCCGCCTCCGACGCCGCCGAAGCTTCTGAACGATGATGACCCCTGTCGTTCACCCCCCAGGCCCGAGGGTGCGCCCCCTCGGCCGCTCGGTCCGTCCGCGGACGGGCGACGGGAACCGCGGTGGCTCGACGGAGTCCCGGGAGGCGCGTTCCTGAAGCCGTCCGCTGATTCCCTCGCCTTGGTCGAGGGTTCGGCGCGTTTGCCGTCGGTCCGGGCCTCCGCGCCGCCGCCCTCGACGGTCCCATCCGGCTTGCCGCAGACCGCGCCCATCTCGCGGCAAGTCCGAGCCCCGTGCCCGCTGCTTGTGGGGACCTAGCTAGCGAGGATTAAACAACTAAATTGGCGAGGGGAAAAGTTTTTGTTTGCAAAGTTTTTTCATTACAGAGGAGCGTACTCGTCTGTCCAGTTCGTTGTCGCGGGCTCGAGGCTGATGAACGTGCGAGTCGACCGCTTCGAAGATGGTCTCACTCCGTAAAGACTAACTTGGCCTACACACTTTGATGAGTTCCTCGACCTGGAGTTTCATCAAAGTGACGCCCAACCATCTTCGAAGTGCTCGACTTGACATCGAGTTCATCAGCCCCGGACCCACGCACACGCTCGTTCGTCGTCCGCCGACTCGAGGCTGATGACGCGTTTCAAGTCGACCGCTTCGAAGATGTTTCCAAGAATTACACTTTGATGAGTTCCTCGACCTGGAGTTTCATCAAAGTGACGCCCAACCATCTTCGAAGTGGTTGACTGAACAAGTAGACAGTCATCAGCCTTGAACCCGCGCACACGTTTGTTCGTCGTATTGTATCGTATCGTGTCGTCGTCACTCTTCCTCCTTCACATCGACTCACGCGGCGACCCTCTTCACCTTGACGCTCGCAGCCGCCAGGTGGTACGCCTCGCCGCTGTGGTGCAGCTTCAGCGGGTCCTTACTCGGCGCGTCGCGGATCTGGTCGGCGGATTCGATCTGGATCTGCGGGATTCCCTTCTTGTGGTAGGTGAACGCCTTGCCGTGGACGTAGGCGTAGTTGCGTCCCGTGCGGGAGTACCTGCGCTCGATGAGGGTCTTGATCCGTCGGGCCTCGGTGCTGTTGGCGTCGTCGATCCAAAGGTTGAACCGGTGCGAAGAGGACCCGGCGTAGACGACGGTGCCGACTTTCGTGGAGCCTTCGCCGATGTACTGGACGTCCTTCATGATCCCTTGGTCGACTAACGGGTTCTTGGGCTGGAGATCCACGAACACGGTGATCGTCTTGCGGTCGTGCGCGGCGGCGACGAGCTCGTCGTGGTGAACCGACGGGATGAACACGTGCCTTCCGATGCCCTCCGCCTCCCACCTGCGGAAGTCTTGTACGATGCCCTCGCGGAGCCACCACCACGGGAGCAGCCTGTCGTAGTCGCGGGTGAAGTCCCCGGGGAAGAAGAACCCTTCCACGGCGTGGCCGATGCCCCACAGACCGCGGTCCAGGGTCATCGCCTGCCGCTCAGCCTCCAGGAAATCAGCGTGGTACAGTCGGCTCCGGCCTGTAAACAAAACACGAGGTCAGTCGCATTGCCATGATACAAAGATAAAAATAAACTTACCGTACTTGACGTGGTACGGAGAGCGGCCCGCGCGGACGATCGCGAGGGACAGGTTCTCGCCGAGCGGGCGCCCGCCCACGTGTACGTACGCGAGCAGCCTGCCGTTGTTCTCGGTGTTGTGCTTGCGGCAGCCGACGATGGTATCCTCCACAGCGTCGAACTCCACGTCGACTCTGAGGAAATCGCCTTTCTCGGCCCGGCCGTCGTGCTTGACCCCGAGGTGATCGCGGAGCCACTCGGCGCTCTCCTTGCCGCCGTACGTGATGGGCTTGTAGGCCTTGGACATGCCCTTTGGGGACTGGGACTCTTCCGTGTCCACGTAAGCGAGGCGGATGACGGTCTCTTCCCATTTCTGTGTGGAGAGGAGAAGGGTGAAAAAGTTTTTCTTGGAAGGGCTTGTGAAGCAACGACGGTAGCTTTTGCTTACCTCAGTGGGTTCGTTGTATCTGTGGGTGCCGGGATCGCCGGTCTCGCGCGCCACGAATCCGCCGCTAGGGCGAGGGCACCAGCCGAGCGGGTTCAGGAGCACCTTTTAGGTGAGAATCGGGGCGCGTCAGTCGTATCGCTTTGGTTCCGGAGCTCGTATCGGGAAAAAGTGGGGCTCGTATCGGGAAGAAAGCCGTCAGCTCACCTTGAGAGTCTTGCCATCGACCACGTTCTTGACAACGCAGTCGCGGATGATCGCGCCGCGGAACATCTTCTCGGGTCTGATATCCATGCTCTTATCGGTGAGGCAGTGGACGTCCATGCGGCGTGCCAGGAGCGTCAAGAAGAGTGACGGGAAAATATTTTCTTCCAAGCGTCAGATCAAAAGAAGAGGGCTCGGCTATCCCGAGGCGCCCCGGAGGCGCACCACAGTATGTGGAGAGCCTGGGAAGCGGAACACGAGAGGCGGAGGAGCTGGGGTGACGATGAGCGCGAGAGGTTCGACGAGCGATATCGTCGACGCTCCGATCCGAGCGCGCTGTGCGAGGTACCGCCTCCACCTCCGAGGTGGTGCGAGGTCCCCGCGCCTCCTCCAGCCTCTTTCCCCGCGGGTCCCTTCCAGTTCCAGGAGGTGCCCGGACCTCCCCAGGGCATGAACGCGCAGCTGATGGACGTCCCGCCTCCTCCAGGACAGCCTCCCGGAATGAACTCGCAGATGATGGAGGTTCCGCTTCCTCCGATCCAACAACACACGGACACGTCGTGGTGGGCTGGGCGCCTGAGGACGCTCGACGAGGAGCCAGCCCCGACTCCCGAACTTTGGAAGAACCCCGAGCCCCCTCCGCCCACGTCTCCCAAGCCCCGCAAACGCAAGCTGGAAGACGCGGACACCACCCTCTTCCGCCCCGGATACAGACCCTTGGACCCCGCGGAGGCATCTCGGGGCGCCAAAGACATCCTCGCGGCGTCCCGCGCGAGAGCGGCGGCCCGAAACGAGGCCCTCGCGAGGCAGCGAGAGGAAGCGGCGAGAGGAAGCAAAGACGCGGCGCCGGTCAAGGAGGAAGCCACGTTCGATGGGCTGCCCTGATCTGCTACTCATGACGTGTGATGACAATAACACGCTCTATACGACGCCATGGTCTTCTATGATATCATAACTCACATCTAGTGCCTAGCTAACACTTAAGCTAGTGGAAGAGGACGGAACCGAGCACCAACGCTAGCGCCGGCACCGAGATGTTATCGTCCAACACCCCCGTCACCGGAAGCGACTCCGCCACCGTACACGCCGCCACCACCACCGCGAGCCGCCCAGCCGCGGACCCGGCGTCGACGTCCATGTACCCTAAGGAGTGAAACAGCGCCACGAAACCCAGCGACATGCCGAAACCAACCGCGAAGAAAGCCGCGGATCCCGCGAAAGATTTGTCCTCGTTGAACGGCAACGCGTTCCCTTTCCCAAGCCTCCGTCCCACTATGTCCGCCATGCCGTCCCCGCCGCACATCAGCGCCAGCGCCGCGACACCCTCCGGCGAACCCCTCCAGTACAGCGCGGTGGTGATCACCAGCACGAGCGTGTAAATGAAAGGGCCCTTGAGCAGCTCGGACTTGTCCCCCTCGCGACTCACCGCTCGAACCGCATTCTCGTTCGTGATCAAACCGCTGCCGATGCAAAAGAGCCTCACCGCCTGCAACGCGGGAACGCACGCGGCGAAGTAGCACGCGGTCGGCGACGCGCTGAACAGCGGCCATGTGAGCGCGAAGAACGGTCCGGACGTGGTGTGGATGACCTTGCGCGAGAGTTTCCGCTCGAGGATTTTTTTCGAGGCGAGCAGGTCGAACAGCTTGACCCAGAGGTAGGCTCCCACGGCGGCTCCCAGCGCGGCACCGGCGTCCCTCGTCGGTCCGTCGCCGAGGATCGCGTCTAATGCCTCGACGGCGGCGACCGCGCGGGGCGGCGCACCGCCTCGGGTCCTCGGCGAAGGCGCTGGTGCCCATCGGGTCGAGGGCATCGAGGGGATCATCCCCGGGGTGGTTCGTCTGGAGACCTCGCCGAGGGCGACCGCGCCCACGCACACGGCGTAGGCGCACGCCACGACCCGTTCGGTGTGGATGTGGCCGGCATCGCGGGATGTCAGCTTGCGGCGGCGCGCGCGATTGGGCGCGATGCCATGGAGGCGCACCGCGGCCACGGCTCCGGTCATTGCTCGCGATTAATGGATAAGTGCGCCAGGTGGACTCGGGTCCGACATCATTTAGTTCGCAACGAAGGCGCCTGACGACTCGAACCCGAGATGGGCGCCTCACCGTCCTCGTTCCTTCGCCAGGTGGACGAGCACCCCGGCGAGACCCTCGATGAGGACACCGCCAAGTCATTCCTGGGACCCGATCCATCCAGCAACGGATGGTGCCACCAGAACGCGGCGCTGTGGGAGAGCCTGCGGAAAGACGACGCCGGGGGCGTGAAGAAGGAGCTGATCATGCGGGCGTTCGGGTGGCCCGACGAGGTCGCGGATGGCAGCATGGGCACCAGGGAGGAGGCCAGGGCCATCAACGACGCCGCGGAGGCTGCCGCGGTGGGAACCCCACACTTCTACGAGATGAACCCCGAGGAGGCGCGAGCGAACAGGCGCAAGGCGTACGTGCACAGCGAAACGAGGGAAACGTTCAGCATCCCCGGCCGCGGCGAGCACGACGTCTGGCACCCGATCCGGTTCGCCAAGTGGACCCCGTCCAAAGAAAAGTGGCCGGACGGACCGCGAGGCATCTACCTCCTGTTCCACGGCGGCGGGTGGGTCTTCGGCGACGCGTGCGGGCAGAACGACGTGCGGCTCGAGCAGATGTGCGAGGAGCTCGGGCTCGTCGTGCTGGTGCCCGATTACTCCAAGGCTCCCGAGCACCCTTACCCGGCGGCGGTCAACGAGTGCGAGCTCGCCGCGGTGTGGGTCGAGGAGAACGCCGAGAAAGAGTTCGGTGCCAAGGCGGCCAAGATGATGATCCTCGGGGGCGAGAGCGCGGGGGGTAACCTCTGCGCCGCCGTGCTCCTTCGCGCGCGGGACCGGTGGCGGGGTCCGAGGCCCGAGTGGTACAAGAAGGGTTGGGTCACGCACCGCGGACTAGAGGGCTGGCCCATCACGGAGGTGGGCGAGATGATCGGCGGCGGGTTCGAGCACAAGATGCCGTGGAAGCTGGCCAACTTGGTGTACGGGATATACGACGTAGCCGGGACGCCGTCGGTGGCCGCGTTTGGGGAGAGGCGCTTGGTCGAGACGGCTAAGGACGTCCAGTGGTTCGGCGACTGCTACTGCCCCGATCGTGAGATGCGAAAGCTTCCCGACGTGTCACCGCTTCGTGGTGACTTCCGCGGTATGCCGCCCGCGTTCTTCACCGTGGGCATGGAGGACGCGCTGGCGGATGATACGTTTCTGATGCATAAGAAGTGGGTGGAGTGGGGCAACGGGGTGAGTCTGGACGTGTGGCCCGAGGGGCCGCACGGCGTGGGACACTTCGGCGTCCACGCCACGAGCAAGCTCGGGCTGGCGTGCCGGAAGAAGCTTCACTATAAGATCGACATGTTCATCAAGGGCGAGCCGGAGATTCCGAACCGTTACACGGACACCAGCCGCGGCGGCGTCGTCAGATATTTCTCGGCGTATTGAGAGTAATGTTATCAATCATAGCGTCTGCGTTTGTTCTACACGTGTGAACCGTTCCGTTCAAAAAATCGTTCCTCCTCTTCACAACTCGTCGTCGTCGTCGTCTTCCTCGGCGGGCTCCGGGTCTCCTTCCTCCTGATCGGCATCCTCGGGCGGCGTGGGCGCGGACGAGGACGCGGGGAGCTTGCAGACGAAGGATATCATCGCGCAGCCCGGCACGCTCGAGTCCCCGGATGCCTCGACTTCGCCGCCGCCGTCGGGGCCCATGTGAACGTCCCGGAGCGCACGAGAGAGCGGCTCCTCCTCGCGGTCCTGGAGCTCGTCGCCCGCGTTCACGCGCCAGTGCTCGGGTACCTCCGTGTTCTCCCCCGTCATCGTCTGCTGCCTGCCCTTGCTCTTGAGCACGTCCACCGTGTCGCACTTGGTCATGCTCTGAAACTTGAAGAGATCCTTCAGCTCCTCCTTGGAGAACGACATCTTGGATCCGTCGATCTTGGACGATGCACCCGCATCCGCCGCGGAGGTGGCCACGTACCCCATGCAACTCGCCACGTCACCCTTTAAAATCTGCCTCTGGAAAATCTTCTCCTCGACGGTGCCGGTGGTCACCAGCCGGTAAATCGTAACCGGCCGCTTCTGTCCGTCCCTCCAAACCCTCGCCAGCGCCTGCAGATCGTTCGCGGGGTTCCAATCCGAGTCGAAGAGCACCAGCCGGTTCGCACCCACGAGGTTCAAACCCACGCCGCCAGCCTTGGTGCTGAGCAAGAAAACGTCCCCGCCCCGTCCCGCGTTGAAGCTCTTGACCAGCGGCACTCGCTGCGCGGGGGGGACCGATCCGTCGAGCCTGACGAACTTGTCCCCGCGTGTGCGGCACGCGTCGGCGATGACGTCGAGTGTGGAGGTGAACCCGGACACGATCACGGTCTTGTCCACGCCCTGCTTCATGGCGTTTAGCATCCGGAAGAGAACGGCGAGTTTGCCGGACATCGCGGGGGCGTGCGCGTTGACGCGGGGATCCGACGGGTCGGGGTAACCGGCGGGAATTTTCTTTAAGAGCTCCGCCACGCCCGGGTCCTTCGCGCCGTCGCCATTGTCGCCTCGCGGGCGCATCACCAGCGCCGCGCTGTTGCACAGCTTCTGCAGCCGCTGCAGCGCCTGGAGCGGTTGCGAGCCGCCGTGAACGTTTTGCCTGAGCGCGGCCCGGTAGAGCGCCGCCTGCACCGGGCTCGGTCGCACGAACACGACGTACTCCGTCTTCGGGGGCAGGTGCTTCGAGTTGACGTCCTGCGCCGACGCGCGGTGCACGAACTCGCGGGTCATCCGCCCGAGCTCCGCGCTCCTCGCGGCGCCGATCTTCTTCTCCTCCGCCGTGGCGTTCTTGTCCCTCGATTTTTGCACGGGGCCGCCGTAGATCTTCTTAAAGCAAGCCGCGTCGCCGAGTAAACCCGGGCACGCAAAGTCCATCACCGCGTAAAACTCCAGGAGGTCGTTCTGTATGGGCGTGCCCGTGAGTAACACCCGTCGGTCGCATTTAAGACCGCGGATGGCGGCGACGGTTTGCGTGTCGCCCTTCGCGTTTTTCAGCCGATGCGCCTCGTCGCACACGAGGAGATCGATACCCCCGGTAGCCTTGGCCACCGTCTTGGCGTGCGCCCGCAGGGTCTCGTAGCTCGTGACCAGCACGCTGTGCTTCCGCTGCCCGGGCAGCGCCCAGTCCTCGAACTTCTGTTTGCCGTCGGCACCCTCGCCGCCCTCCACGAGTAAGGGCTCGCATCGAACGTCGCCGAGCCATTTCTTAATCTCGCCTCCCCAGTTACCCACCAGCGACGCGGGGCACGCGATGACAGCCTTCCGGACCGCCGGTTTCCCCGCGATCGGCCCCTGTTTCAGCAGCGTCCACAGCAGCGCGATGACCTGCAGGGTCTTCCCCATGCCCATCTCGTGCGCGAGTAGGCACCCGCGGTGGGTCGAATCGGAGATGCCGCCGCTTCTCAACCCAGTGACGCACTCGTACATAAACTTCACCCCGGCTCGTTGGTGCGGCCTCAGGTGAATGCCGACGAACGGGTCGATCACGACGGTGGTGTTGGACTCGCCCTCGGGGAAGGAGGTTCCCGGGGTGGACAAAACGACGGCGCCTTCCCTGGTGGGATCGAACAAGGGTGGTTTTGTGAGCTTTTGTGAGCTGACGCCGCCGCGGATGGAGCCGACGGCGGGTCTGAACGGGGCGGGAGCCGCCGCGGCGACGTTGGGGAGGGCCGGCGTGGGGCCCGTGGATCCCCCCGCGAGCGCCGCTCCCGACAGGAACGATTCCTCCGATACCGCGTCCTGAACCTCGACCTCCCAGTTCCCAATTTCCATCGTCGTGCCCTCGACGCACGTGCCCGCCTTTCCTTTCGCGACGATCTTGCCGGTCATGTCCATCAGCGTGGTCGTCGGGTGCTGGTTCACGACGATGCCGTCCATCCAGGATTTGCTGCTCCGGTTCTTCGCAGCCTTTCGCTTGGCGTAGAGGGCACCGAAGTACAGCTTCTGGGATGCGTCGGGGCCCTTCGTTGGCACCATCGGCCGGATTGGGTTCGGGCGCTTGATGGGCGCCAAGCCGACTTGGAGTCTCGGCTTCCCGATGAAGGGCGCCATGTGTCCGGGCTTCACGAACTCGGCGGGCGCGCCCTTCGTATCCGATACGCGCGGGACGAGCATGGGAACAGCGCGGTCGACCGGCGCGTTTACCATCGGCGAGCGGAAAGGCTTCTTGAAAGCTGCTCTCGGGTTGTTGAACGCACCGGGCCTCTTGAAGGGAGCCCTCACCCCAACCGCGGGTCTGACCACGGTGTTCGTGGGTTTGGGTGACAGCGGGGCCACGCGCGCGGGCTCCTCATCCTCCGCCATGAGCTCCGCGCCACCTCACACTGAGTTGGCACACCGGGAAGATCTCGTCAGAAAGAGTCTGGTTCAAATTTCGGAACTGAAATTTCGGTGCTGAAGGTAAAAGCCACGACCAGGGGGAGCCACGACGCCTCTCACTCTCCTCCCCGCACCGTCACCATGCAGCTCAGGAACGGCAAGCGCAAGCTCGATGCGTACCGTCCCACCTTCGATCCGCACTTGGATATCGCGACCGTGGTGTTCTCCCACGTGCAGTGCGTCAAGACCCGCGGCAACCTCGCCCTGGTGAGCAAGTTGTGGAGGGAAGCCTCCAAGACTGCCGCTGCGTACCCTCGCAAGTTCGACTTCGACGCGTTCCGGGACATGCCTGCTTGGACGCAGGGTCTTCTCTACATACGTCTGTTGGACAACGACGCAGCTCTGTCTCTACCCTACGAGAGAGTCGTTGGACTTCTTGGTGAAACTGCGAAACAGTTATGTGAATACTCTGCTTTCGGGGGGAGTGTAAGGCTGCTGAAGTGGGCGCGAGTAAACAACCGTGATTGGAGTGCGGTTACGTGCTACCTCGCAGCCCTTAAGGGGCACTTGTTCGTTCTCCAGTACTTGCACGAGAACGGGTGCCCTTGGGACTCGGACACGTGCTTTTGGGCCGCCGATTTCAAACACTGGGACTGCCTGCAGTACGCGGTTGATAACAAGTGCCCGGGGTGGGAGAAATTCGCCGAGCTGCACGCGAAGCACCTCAGATGAAATGGCAACAATAGACGACTACGATCTTCGCACGTTCTCACACTCGTCCATCACGTAGACGCGGTGCTACTTGGCTATTTCTACGCTATCATGTGCGGCCGTGCAGCCAGTCGTCCGCATCGTCTTCCTCATCCTCTTCGTCCGCGTCCTCTTCCGAGTCATCCGAGAACCCCTCGTCGTCGTCCGAGTCCCCGAGGCTCAACAAGACGCTCTCGCTGTCATCCTCGTCATCCTCGTCATCCTCGTCATCCTCGTTATCCTCATCGTCCGAGTCGCCATCTTCTTGCGAGTCGGATGCATAAAAAACCGGGCGGGCGGCGTAGCGACGCCTCGTGGTGAGGTCGGGCTCGGAATCATCATCCTCGTCGTCCTCGTCCTCGTCATCCTCGTCACTCTCGCCTTCTTCTTCATCGTCGTCATCCGATGCGTTCTCCGCGAGGATGGCGTCCACCTCCGCCTCCGTCGGAGTCCACGCCACCTCATCGTCCAGGTCGTCCTCGTCCTCGTCTTCCTCGCCTTCGCCTTCGTCGTCCCCTTCGCCGCGTTCGCGCATGCCTCGCAGCAACGTCCTGAGCCCCGCCAACGCCGTCCTCGCCTGCGCCTGGTCATCCGCGTCGAGCTCCTCCATCTCCATGTCGTCATCCTCCATCGCCAGCTCCATCGCCTCGATGTCGCTCTCGTCGCCGCCGGCTTCGTCCCCGTCGTCGCCCTCCTCCACGTCCGAGTCGTCGTCACCGGGGCGCAGACGCCCGCACTCGTGGATCCGAACCACGCTGTCCAACGTATCCTGGGCGTCGTACTCCACCGTGGCGCAAAGGGAATCCGTGCCGGTATCCCAGCACAGGTCCACCAAGGTGTGCTGGGTTTCCGTGGTGGTGATCTCGGCGTAGTCCGTCGCGTCGATCGTTCGATACGCCGCGCGGAGCGGGTGCTTGGACCGGCGAAGCACCGTGCTCACCTGCTCGTCCTTGGGAAGCCTGAAGGACGCGAGCGCGACGTCACCGGCGCGCGTCCACGAGAGGTGCGTGCCGTCCAGCGCGGGCACGCTTCTCAACAGCCGCTCCGACCGTAAGTCCCAGACTTCGCTGTTGAGGATGACGGAGTTGCCCGAGGGGTGGAAGCAGACGCCGCCGCCGTCGCTGAACCTGTCAAACTTTTTCACCGGATGCGGCAGCCTCACGTCCCACAGCATGTTCCCCCACAGCACCATACCCCCGTCGCCCGGACTGAAGCACACGTCCGCGAACCGCGAGGCTCTGTTGAGCCTCGGCGCGGAGTTGGCGGAGATGTGCGCGGGCGTGAACGTGGACACGACGTCGCCGGTGGAGCAGTCGATCAGCCTCACCGTTCCAACCAAGTCTTCGCCGACGATCGCGATCCTCGTCGCCGACGGATCGAAGGCTCCACCGCACGATCCCTCGAACACGTGCGCGCTGCCGTGCTCCATGTTGGAAACGTCCCAGAGCTGCACCTCGGTGGACGAGCACGTCAGCGCGAGGGGTTTATAGCAGCTCGGCGGTGAAACTTTCAGCGTTCGAATAGGGCCGGAGTGTCCGCCGTCCACAACCTCGATGACGTCGCCGTCGCCCGTGTCAAACAAACGAAGCTCGCCCTCGTGCGAGCCAGTCAGGATGCGGTCGCCGCCCGAGCCGGTGAACGCCGCCGCGGTCAGGACCGTCCCTTCGTCGCGCAACGTGCGGAGCGGCCTGAACCGGCTGAAGACGAAGTGCCTGTCCCGGGTGCGGCCCCCCGCGCCGCCTCTCGGGTTCAGCCACTCGCGACGGGCCAGCCTGTGGCTCAGGTTCTTGGGCGCGTCCAGCAGGTGCCTCGGCTCGACGCACGCGTGCGGCTCGAGCAGGGAGAAGGGCGCGCACGCGGCGATCGGTACCGTGCACTGCCGGTGCTGCGCGCGGAGGTAGGTGGTCATGATGCTGTCCAACTTGCTCTTCACGCCGCAGCCGTGGCGGTCGTGGCCGTGGCCGTGGCCGTGGTGGTGGTGGTGGTGGTGGTGGTGTCCGGGGCCGTGGAAGTGCATGTGGGTCACCCCGCCGCCGAGTACACTCCCGGTCGCGGCACCCGCGAGTAGACCCACCGACGACGGCGTCGACGCGCGGACA